>QFCS01001201.1_pt1 | contig 135361 bp, 127 predicted proteins | sample 3576561 | NCBI WGS metagenome assembly QFCS01 | reverse complement strand
TGGAAGCGGGATGCAAGTCTGATGGAGTGGCTCGACACCCTGTGAAATAATGCGAAGGACGTGGCGGGGTGTTCCGCGGCTTTGCGGGCCTGCGCCGCGTTCCTTCACATTATCGCGACCTCGCGATAAGCGATCATTCACGCCAATCTGCGCGAAGCGCTCGAAGCGACGCGGATTGTCGACGCGGACAGCGGCGACACGCTCAACAGCGGCGCCAAGTCCGCTGCATTGTCGATCTTCGAAGGCACGAAGCAGCGCTTCTTCGCCCAGCTACTGTTGTCGATGAAGCTGCCGAGCATGCTGCCCGCGATCGACGCGGCGCTGGCCGATGGTAACGCTGTCGTGGTCCAGCTGGTCTCCACGGCTGAAGCCATGCTCGACCGGCGTCTGGCGGAGCTGTCGGACGAGGAACGCGAAGCGCTTGAGATCGACCTTTCCCCGCGCGAATATGTGTAATGTTGAGCTCAACATTACACGTATTCTTTGCAGTCGCAGTTTATGTCGAGCGTGGCGGCGGGAGGCGCAGGTTTCCTTCGGTTTTCCATGATTTCACTCCAGATAATTGCCTGACAAGGTTGAATGCTGGGGCCGTTAGGATTGTCGGCACCGCTGGAATGGTGCAGGTTGTAGAAAATCCCCGAGGCAGTCGTTCGTCGCTTTCAATCGAGGTCCCGATGCAAGGCTGTCCGCCATGGAGATCTGCCATGCCGAACAAACTGCCCAAGCGCCCCATTATCGTTTTTCTCGCAGGGATTTTTCTGGGCTTGCCCGGCGTCGCAGGCGCAGTGACATTGACGTCATTAAAAGGCATGGATCTCGAAGGAAGCTATGGCTCGTATGCGCCGCGTGGCGATTGCTCTCGAGGGGCGAGCCTTGAGATCAACGAAACCGGCTTTACTTTCAAAGCGTCTGGTCAGACTGTAAAAAGCACCCGGTTTGAGTACGCGGCTTCGTTTCTTGGCCCGACCTATGAAGGCGTTAGCGCGGTCTTTTTTCCTTTTCCTGTCAATGCCAACGATTTCGGACGCGTGATCTTGACGGTCAATGACGACGAAAAGCGAGGCGTAGTCCGCCTTGAAGCAGACGTCGCGCCTGGACAGCGCCTGGATCCGTTCAAGTCAGCGCTCGTGTCGCAATCCCCACTGCTCTTGTGCAAGGGGTCTGGGCCGGCATCTGCTGCTTCAAAAGCACCTCTGCAAGCAAGGCCAGTCTTGGGAAAACCGACGCCGCTAGCCTGGACCAATCTTGCGAGTTCCATAGGAAAATTCCAAAGTGATTCCGATCCCAACGGAATAGATCTTTTGACAAGTGGTCCGATAGCTGACGCGATACGTTCGCGTTTGGGCCGCAAAATAGACCTGCTGGCCAGCAATCTTTCGGCGATATCCGGTCTCCAACGACAAGGATCTCTCTATTGGGTTACGGGAAATGCGCCGCATCAAGGCGGTGTAGAGCAAGCCTATGTTTTGCTTGATGCAAATCGCCGTGCTGTTCAAATTGGCCTTTGGGAAAAGGGAAAGTTGACGGTCTATGCGCCTCAAGGAGGCCGCTTGCCCGTGCCCCAGGACATTGCTCGCCTGCTTATGGACAGCCCACCTGAGGACGCAGTGCCGCTGCCTGGGACTGCTTGGGAGGTCGTGCCGGTCCAAGGTCGCGCCCCAATGGCCTATGTCGATGTAGCTGCTTCGCCAAACATCAAGTCGTTTAGCCTGTTTTGTGAAGGCAACCGCCCCATGATGGCCATGCTCCTTAACAAGCCCGCGACGGTGCCGCGCGTTACGGTTACATGGAATTTTGCTGGTCGATTAATTGACATTCCGACCGGCCGCGCGAACGCTCAGAGCACGTTTTGGCAGGCCAACCTCACTGGTTCCCAACTCATTCCGATGCTTCTCCGTCAAAACGGTTCGGTTATGCTACGCATCAACGGCCGCCTCGAAGGCGAAGCTTTGTTGGCGGGAGCGCCACTGGCGCTTCGAACTGCGATGCGGACCTGTGTCAAATTTTGACATGACCTCCTGCACGTATTTCCTGAAGCATTGATAGTAGATCGTCGCTTTGCGGCTTGAAGCGCCCGGGCCTGATGGCGGGTGCGCCGTGAGCCGCGAGGATTTGCAGCTTCTCCTCGGGATCGGCGCGCAAATAGGTCTCGGTGCTCTGGATGCTGGCGTGGCCGAGCCACAATGCAACCTTGCGAATGTCCCCGGTCGCCGCGAGCGTGTGCATCGCACAGGAATGCCGCAGCACGTGCGGCGTAACCCGCTTGCCAAGGATCGACGGCTGCTTCGTTGCCGCGGTCTTGACGTGCTCGGCCAAACGGAACGCAAATCCGTCGCGGGTCATGGGCTGCCCGTTGGCATTGAGGAATATCTCGGCAGCTTGCGCGTCGGGCCGTATCGCAAGCCACGCGCGCAATACGAACTGGGTCTCTTTCCAGAGCGGCAGGACCCGTTCACGCCGACCCTTGCCCATGATGTGCACGGTGGACAGGGAGCGGTCCGGGAAATCGCGCAGCTGCAGCGTTACGAGTTCCGACACTCTCAGCCCGCCGGCATAGGCCAGATGCAGCATCGCGCGATCGCGGGTGCCAAGGCGTGTCCGGGGATCCGGGGCATCGAGCAAAGCCTTGATCTCGGCCCGGTCGAGGTAGTCGATCAGCGCCTTGTCGGTCTTCTTGGTCGGGATCGATCTGACGCGGAGGGCCAGATCCAGGCAGGCCGGAATCCGATACTCGATGTACCGGAAGAAGGACCGGATCGCGGCGAGCCTGCCATTGCGGGTCCGCACACAGCTGCCGCGCCCGGTCTCGACATGGTCCAGGAAAGCCATGATCATGTCGGGGCCGAGATCCTCGATCTCAAGATCGGTCGGCCGACGCTTCAGCCGATCGGCAGCGAACTGAACGAGGAGGACGAAGCAGTTGGCATAAGTCTTCACTGTGTGCGGGCTGACAGCACGTTCGCGTGGCAGATGCTCACGCAGGTATGCCGAGAGATGCGGAGCGAGCGCCGTCATGCCGCCTCTCCCCGGTAAAGCTGCTCGCTCGCAGCCGCAATGTCGCGCAGCAGCACCGGAGTGGCCTCGAGATACCAGTACGTGTTGGCGACCGACGCGTGCCCCAGATAGACACTGAGACCGGCCATGTGGTGAGCGATGGCCTCCCTGTCAGGTGGGCAGGACTCAAGGGAACGGACAGCGAAGGTGTGCCGCAGATCGTGGAGTCGCATGCCCGCCGTACCGGTTGGTCCACGATATCCGAGCTGCCGGGCCAATCTGACGAACACGACGTGGGCGCGCACCTTGTGCGGTGCCCGTCCCCGGATAGTGACGAACAGGTCGTTGCCCCTGGCCGCGTGCTTCTCGCGGAGGGCGAGATAGGCTTCGAGTGCTTGGCGCGTCGATGGCTGCAAGGCAATCAGCCGCTGCTTGCCAAACTTGCCGTTGCGGACGATCAGGCCATCCTCGACCAGATCTTTGCATTGTAATGCGAGGGCCTCGGAAATCCGGAGACCTGTCGCCGCCAGCAGCCCGAACAGGTAATGGTACGTGTGTGGGCTGATCGTGCCTTGGGGTGGAACGTCCAATGCAGCAGTCATGATCGCCCGCACCTGGTCCGGCTCAATGATGGTCGGCGTCGGGCGTGGCCGCTTGCCCCGACCGAAGACGCCGGCAGGCGGAACTTCGTGGCCTGAATCTTCGGCGTGAGCGAAAAGGCTGAAGTTACGTGCGGTGTCGAACCTCCGGCGGGCCACATATTGTGAGCTCGACGTATGGCACCAGTCGTAGATGCGCTGGACCTGAGTGTGCCGATCGCCGAAACCCCCGGCGTAGGCGGCGTACAGGCGCAGCATGCGTTCCTGTTCAGAGAACTTCAGCCCGAGGCTGCGATGCAGCGCCACGTATCTGGAAATGTGGATGTTCAGCATGACTGTTCTCCCGGCCAGGGCTGCGCGATCTTCATGAGCATCGGCAGATCGACCTTGGCGTAGATGGCAGTGGTCTCGGGCGAGCTGTGACGCAGGATGGTCCCGACGGACTCCAGGCCTGCGCCCGCGCGCAGCAGGTTGGTGGCAAGCGAATGCCGGAATATGTGCGACCCGGTCGGCACTCCTTCGATCCCACCGCGGTCGCGCGTACGAGCGACGATGCCCGCTATCTCAGCGGACGAGCGGAATGGCCGAAACGGTGCTTGTGCACGCAGGAACAGATGCTCTTCGGCGGCCTTCGGGCGGGCTGCCGCAAGATATGCCAGGATCGCGTCGCCAACATCCTGCGGCAATGGCAGGCGGTCCGGTCGACGCGTCTTGCCCTTGACCGTCAGGTGGCCGGATCGCCAGTCGATGTCGTCGAGACGCATGTTCTGAATATCGGCAGCCCGCAGGCCGAGCCTGGCGAGCAGGAGAATGATGGCCTTGTCCCGGACTTCCACCGGACGATCTGTCGGACAGGCCGCAATGATCCTCTCGATCGTTGCCGGGTCGACGTGGCGCGGCAGCGTCGAAAGGCGGTAGCGCTGTACTGATGGAACTGCATGCAACAATGCCGGCCGGCACTCGCCACGCACGACCAGAAACCGGATGTAGCTCCTCATTATCGTGACGAGCAGCGATGCCGACCCCGGCGTCTCCTTGCTTCGTCGTTGGAATGCGCTCCTGAGTCCGGCGGCATCCCATTGCGAAGGCTCGCCCAGCATTGGCATGAGCCGTCTGATATCGGTCCGGTAGCGCCGGATCGTCTCGTCCGTGGCGCCGCGGTGTTGCTTGAGCCATGCCAAGTAAGCCGACATGTGCGGGTCATCGTCCGCCACCGGTTCAACCAATGGGATGGCGCCCCGGCCTCGCAGGAACTCGACGAAGTGCCGTGCGCATCGCCGCCGCCGCTTGGTGCCCGTTGCGACCAACTTGCCCCGCTTGCGCCAGACCGGGCATCGGCAATCATGCGCTGCATAGTGGTCGATGATCGTGTCATCGATATCGATCCATTGGCGCCGCGCCATGCGAAGCCAGGCCACGAAATGCTCGGCCTCGGACCGATAGGCCTGTGCCGGTCCCTCGGCAAGTTGCAGGCGATCGATCGCATCGGAATAGTCGGCGAGGTGCCGTGGCAGATCGTCGATCCCGTCGTCGACTTCGACGTAGCCTTGATCTTCCAGGAACCGGACGAAGCGCCTGACCCTTGCTGCTTGGTCAGCCTTGTAGTGCGCTTGCTGCGCCGAATACCGGTGGCACCGGCACCCATGCTTTTCGAACCGCCGGACAGCCCGATCGTCAATCGTGCGGATGGCGATCCTATGCAGGCCCAGCCAATGCAGGAAATGGCGGACCGCCGCGCCATACAGAACCGCACAGCCTGACTTCTCGTCGAGCGACTGAGAGGAGAGGAATGTGGTGAGAAGGGTGCCGTGACTGGGCGGGTCTTCGACCCGGAGCGGGGCCGCTCGAAACGGCAATGATGATCTTGATCGCATGTTGGTTCCTTCGACTTGTTGAGGTCGAGGGAACCGTAATTATCTGGAGTGAAATCATGGAAAACCGAAGGAAACCTGCGCCTCCCGCCACCACGCTCGACATAAACTGCGACTGCAAAGAATACGTGATCGATTATCTTGCGAATAGCTTCCCGGTCCGCCTGATGGCGGTGTTCACCGACGAGAACGGCAACCCTCGCTCCGAGCCCATGGCGGACGATGAGGGGCGTCCGGTGCTGTGCCGTTCGGCCCTCGCGGCACGGGACCGGATGATCGAGCAGCTCTGCGCTCTGCCGCCGATCGCCACGGCGCTTGATGCGATCATTGAGCGGTTCGGTGTCGAGCAGGTCGCCGAGGTGACCGGACGGAGCCGGCGGCTGACCATCGGCCCGGACGGACGACAGAAGCTCCAGCCGCGCGGTCCCCGCTCAAACGTCGCCGAGACCCAGGCCTTCATGGACGGCGGCAAGCGCATCCTGGTCTTCTCCGACGCCGGGGGCACGGGCCGCAGCTATCACGCCGACCTATCTGCCAGGAACCAAGCCCGGCGCGTTCACTTCCTGCTCGAGCCCGGCTGGCGCGCCGATGCCGCGATCCAGGGGCTGGGGCGCACGAATCGCACCAACCAGGCCTCGGCGCCGCTGTTCCGCCCCGTGACCACCGACGTTCGCGGCGAGCGGCGTTTCATCTCGACCATCGCCCGTCGCCTCGACAGCCTTGGCGCCCTTACCCGCGGGCAGCGCCAGACGGGCGGGCAGAATTTGTTCGATCCGGCCGACAATCTCGAAAGCGTCTACGCCAAGGAGGCGCTCCATCGTTGGTTCGGCCTGCTTTTCATGGGCAAGCTCGAAGCGGTGGGTCTGGCCAAGTTCCAGGAGCTGACCGGCCTCCGGATCGAGGGGGTCGACGGCGGCATGATCGACGACCTTCCCACCATCCAGCGCTGGCTCAACCGAATACTCGCGCTGCCAATCGCCTTGCAGAACGCGATTTTCGATGAGTTCCTGGCGCTGGTCGAAGCGCGGGTCGATGCCGCACGACAGGCCGGCACGCTCGATCTCGGCGTCGAAACGATCGCGGTCGAGAGCTTCGAGGTCCTCTCCGATATTTTGCTTCGCACCGACGCCCTCTCGGGCGCAACGACGCACCTGCTTGAACTGGAGATCGCCCGAGCGCTCAAGCCCCTGACGCTGGCGAGGCTCGACGAACACTACGGCATCGAGGGCCCGCGGCACCGCGCGCTGCGCAACGGCCGTTCCGGCCGTGTCGGGCTCCTGGTGCCGGCGCGCAGCCTGCTGACCGACGAAGGAGCGCGGATTGCGCGTTTGGAACTGCATCGTCCGCTGAAGCGGGGATATCTAACCGTCGATCAGTTGGACGAGAGCAGTTGGGAGCCGGTCGACGTCGGGGAATTCCGGCGCCTGTGGCAGGAAGAAGTCGACGAGGCGGCATCGAGCCTCAAGCACGAGCGCCTCCACCTCGCGACCGGCTTGCTGCTGCCGGTCTGGGACAAACTTCCAACTGATCACGTTCGAGTGAGCCGGATATGCGCGAGCGATGGCCGCTCGCTACTCGGCCGCGAGGTTCCGGTTCACTGTGTTGCCGAGATATGTCGCGCTCTTGGGCTGGAGCATGTTCACACCACCTCAACGGATGACATCGTGCAGGTGGTTCTGGCGACCGGCCGTCCCATGGAATTGAGGGGCAGAGAGGAACTCACGATCAAGCGCAGCCTCGTCAACGGTGGGCAGCGGCTCGAATTGACCGGATGGAGCGCGGCACGTCTCGACTGGTACAAGGCGCAGGGCTGCTTCACCGAGATCATCCGCTACCAGACCCGTCTCTTCGTACCGCTGGGTGAGGCCGCTTCGATCATTCCAAGGCTTCAGGAGTGAAGCGGATTGCCAAATGGCCGCAACATCGCTATATGATGCCATATGGAGATGCAACATGCTTGCACTTGAACGCGTCGATACCGAGCCTCAGGCATTCCGTCCTGATCCTGTAACGCAGCACGAAGCGGCCGCCATGTTCCGCGCCGCGCTCAATCTTTTCGGCAAATGGGAGCTCACCGACGACCAGGCTGCAACGCTGCTCGACATGCCCGTCCGGTCCTTTCGCCGCTGGAAGGCCGAAGGGCCGGGGCGAATTTCCCGCGACGGCCGCGCGAGACTCTCCAACCTGATGGGAATCCACAAGGCCCTCAGGATCATCTTCAGCGAGCCGCAGCGCGGCTATGCGTGGATCCGGGCCGGCAATTCCGCCTTTGCCGGAGCGAGCGCGCTCGACGTGATGCTCGGCGGCGAGCTTACCGACATCATGCGGATACGCCGCTATCTCGACGCCGAACGCGGCGGCTGGTGACGACCGCGGAGATCCCGCTCTCTCGAGTTGAATGGCAAGGCGCCGTCAGGATCATCCGCAGCGCTTTCCCGCCGATCGATCTGTTCGAGGACATAGCCGATCCGGCCGATTGGCCGCTGCTGATTTCCGCGGAGCAGAAGACCAACCCCCGCGTCATGGCGAGCCTCGGCAATCTCGATCTCGTTCCGGTCGAGCGCCGGGTCGGCGGCAATGGCGCGTCCTACCTGATGGCGCCATTCACCCATGTCAGCACCGACCGCGCGAGCCGCTTTACCGAGGGCACCTTCGGCGTTCTCTATGTCGGCAATTCGTTCGAGACGGCCCTGTTCGAGACGATCCATCATCATGAGCGCTTCATGAGAAGAACCGTTGAGGAAGCTGGCTGGACGTCGCAATTCCGAGAGATTGCCTTGTCGGTTCACGCCGATCTGCACGACCTGCGAGGCCCTGGGCGGCGGAGCCATCCGGCCCTTGCTTCGGACGATTACAACGCATCGCAAGAGCTGGGAAAGCGCCTCAAGGGCGGTGGCTCCGATGGCGTAGTTTATCCCAGCGCGCGGCACGCGGGCGGCGAGTGCGCGGGCCTCTTCTACCCGGATTGTGCTTCGGCGCTCGTTCAAGGGCGGCATCTCGACTACCATTGGGATGGTGAGCGGGTCGATCTCGTTCGCAATGCGGGGTCGGGCGAGGTCTTCCGCGTCGTGGATGTTCCTGACCACCCTACTTCAAGCTGACTGGACGGCTTCGCGTCCGATTCCGGTCTGGCCTGTACCTCGAGCTCTTGTGAGCGGGCACTGGAAAGCAGACCTTCTCGGATTTAGTCTGCTGAATGAAGTGCAGGGTCGAGGGCTCATGGCCGACGATTATCGAAGTGTGGGAAGTCTCGCAGAATGGCTCCGCCAGACGATCGCTGACTTCCCAGGGCTAACGATTGACGACCTGGTCGCGACGGCGGTGCGTGCCCCTCGAAGCTGGAGGATGGGGCAGAAGGAGCCGGCCGCTATAGCTCGTGCAGCAGTTGGGCGGCTTATCCGGTCCGGGGAAATAGAGATTGCGGACGGCAAGGTCGTTCCGACCCGGCGCATGAGAGTGGCGCGCGACGTGCGGCCAAGGAAGCGCAGCGTCCCAGGATCATGACCATGATCCAGAGCTATGTAACGTCCGCGTAACGCGGCGATTACCGTAATTAACTGACGTGCCGAGATCACGCATCCTATCCCTCCGCCCGAAGGAATTCCGGGTTAGGGAAGGGTGTTTGCCATGAGGGTTATCGGGCGCCTGTCGCTGCTGAGCGGCGTTGCCGGGGCGGCATTGCTCGGGGCTACTCCGGCATGGGCGCAGGAGGACAGCGAGGAAGTTGAAGCCGCGTCCGACACTGACGACGCTATCGTCGTGCTCGGCGCGCGGCTTGAGGAATCGCAGCCGGAGCAGATCGAAAAGTATGGCTCGCGGCTCGAGGAAGTCAGCGGAGAGACGATCGACCGGGGCGGCTACGTCGACACCGGCCAGGCGCTGCAGATGCTGGTCCCGGGCCTCTACGTCGCGCCGAAGAGCGGCGCGTTCGATTACGTCAATGTCTCGCTGCTCGGGTCGCGCACCAAGGACCTGTTGTTCCTGGTCGACGGCGTGCGCATCTCGAACCGGCTCTATGCCAGCACCACGCCGTTGGACTCGATCCCCGCGAGCATGATTGAGCGGATCGAGGTGCTTAAGGGCGGCCAGGGTCTCTATTACGGTACCCAGGCGGTCGGCGGCGTGATCAACGTCGTTACAAAGGCCTTCACCGGGGAAACCGACGGCGCGGTCGAAGCGGGCTACGACACCAACGAGGGCTACCACTTCAACGGCTATGTCCGCGACGGCTTCGGCGACCACTACTTCGCTGCCTTCGCCTCCTACGACGAAGCCGAAGGCTTCCAGCCATTCGACGACGAGGATTACCAGCCGAGCGCCACGGATCGGAACCGCGGCTACAAGGTCGTTACCGTCGGCGGCAAGTACGCGTTCGAGCCGTCGGCGGCGTTCCGCGTCAGCGCCAGCTACCAGCACGTCGACGGCCGCGTGGACTTCGCGCAGGCGGAAGACGTGTTCCAGAACTGGAACGAGCGCAACGAGGAGATCGCCTCGCTCAAGATCGACTGGTCGCCGAACGAGAGGTTGGCCTTCTATGCGAAGGGCTACTGGCACGACTGGGATTCAACCTACTTGCAGCTCTACAACAACCTGGGTCCCGGCGGACAACCCGACGGGACGATCACGACGATCTTCGATGGCGAGATGTGGGGGTTCGAGGATCGCGGTATCAACGTGCTCGGCGAGTATCACGTGACCGACGCCGTCACGCTCGTCGCCGGCTACGATTTCCAGAAGTACAACGGCTACGACGAGGTATTCCTGATCGCGCCGACCAGCGAGCAGGTCCATGCCCCATTCGCGCAAGTCCGGCTCGACACCGGAAGGCTGAGCCTCGCTGCTGGCGTACGCCACAACATGCCGTCGGACGGGCAGGCGAAGACCGTGTGGAACGTGTCGGGCAGGCTCGGCGTGAGCGACCGTGCCTATATTCGCGGGCAGGTCGGCACCTCATTCCGTCTGCCCGATGCCTATGAGCTTTACGTGGTCGATCCGTGCTGCGAGCAGGGCAACCCGAACCTGATCGGCGAGGAGAGCTTCAACACCGAGCTTGGGGTCGGCCTCGAAAGCGGCATGTTCTCGGGCGAAGTGCTCGGCTTCTACCGCAAGATCGAGAATCTGATCGACATCGACTTCAGCCTGCCGGCATTTCCAGACGGATTCATCGTCAACACCGACCAGAGCGTCACCGCCTGGGGCGGCGAGGTGATCGTCAACGCCCAGTTCTCGGACATCTTCGCGGCAACCTTCGACTACACCCACACCGAGGTCGAGGCTTCGGGCACCAACCAGCAGATCCAGGACATCCCTCGCGACCTCGCCAAGTTGATCCTGCGGGCGGAGGCCCCGGGCGGCCGGTTTGGCGGCGCCGCCGCGGTTAACTGGGTCGGCAACATCTATGACTCCGTCGGCGGCGGCATTGGCCGGGTCGAGCACGGCAATTACGCGGTGGTCGACCTGTCGGCCTGGGCCTTCATCGACGAGGGCCAGCGTCATCGCCTCGGCTTGCGCCTCGAGAACGCACTCGACGAAGACTATGCCACTCGGATCACCCGTGTGCGTCGGGACGTTACGAACGCGTCCTACGCCGCCGAGAACCGGGGCACCCCGCTGACCGCGCATGTCACCTACCGCCTCAGCCTCTAGCATCTCGGCCGGCCTTCCTCCGGCCTCGCGCGCCGCGTCCCGCTTCTCCCGCTTCACGCGGGCAACGCGGTGGCTGCGGCGGATGGCGTTCCTGGTGCACCGCTGGCTCGGCATCGGGCTGGCGCTGCTGATGGCGGTGTGGGCGGTGAGCGGCATCACCATGATGTACGTCTCGTTCCCGGAGACGACCGCCGACGAGCGCGTCGCGGGGCTCGCGCCGCTCGACCTTTCTGGCTGCTGCGAAAATGCCGCGCCGCCAGAGGGGCCGATCGAAAGCGCCAGCGTCGAGATGCTCGCCGGCAGCCCGACACTGCGCTGGAGCACCGCGGACGGGTCGGGCATGAACGGCCTCGACGGCAGCACGCCGCTGGTCGGCGAGCGCGAGGCGGGCATGATCGCGCAGACTCACATGCGCGAGGCGTCCGGCAGTACCCTCGCGCCGCACGTCGAGCAAATCGACCGTGACCAGTGGACCGTCTACGGTCGCTTCCGCCAGCACGCCCCGCTCTACAAGGTGAGCTTTGCCGACGTACGCGGCACCGTGCTCTACGTCTCCGGCGCGACCGGCGAGGTGGTGCAGGACACGAGCCGACACGAGCGGTTCTGGAACTGGCTCGGCGCGGTGCCGCACTGGCTCTACTTCACTGCGTTCCGCGAGCAGCAGCCGCTGTGGTACAATTTCGTCGTTTACGCCTCGCTGCTCGGCCTCTTCCTCACCGTCACCGGCATCTACGTCGGCCTGCGCATGTACGGGCGCGGCAAGCGCAAGTCCCCGTTTCGCGGCATCGCGCTATGGCACCACTGGACCGGCCTGATCTTCGGCATCGCCACGCTGACCTGGGTGGTCAGCGGGCTTGCCTCGATGCAGCCGTGGGGCTGGCTCGAAAGCCCGGGCCCGGGCGAGGAGCTTGAGAACCTCGCCGGCCGGCCGCTCGACGGCGACGACGCCGCCGCGATCGCCCAGGCGCTCGCCGCCAATCCGTCGCCAGACGTCGTGTCGGCCGAAGCCGCCGTGCGGAACGGGCAGCCTTACGCAATCCTCGTCCGCGCCGACGGTTCGCGCGCCCGTGCGGCGCTGCCCGATCTGGCCCCCGCGCCCCTCGCCGAAGTCGAGCTCGCGGCCATGGCCCGCGCCGCCAAGCCCGGCGTGCCGATCGCCTCCGCTCGGCTGATCCGCGAGGGCGACGCCTACCACTACAGTCACCACACCGAAGTGGTCCTACCCGCTTATCGCGTCGTCTACGCGAACGCGGACGAAACCCGCCTCTACTTCGACCCGCGCACCGGCGAGCTGGTCGGCTATGCCGACGCCCCGAGCCGGGCCTACCGCTGGTGGCATTACGGCCTGCACCGGCTCGACTTCGCCGGCCTCAACGCGCGGCCTCTGTGGGACATCGTAATGTTGCCGTTGATTGCCGGCATCTCACTGCTGTGCCTTCTCGGCGTATGGATGGGCTGGCGGCGGATCACGCGCCACGAGCGCCGGCCGGCGAACCGGGACAAGTTGTGTGAGCCTGGTGCGGATGTCCGCTGAAGCACGCCTGCCGCGAACCTGTTAGAGCAAGCAGGCTCATGCCATAGACCACCCATCCGATGAGTATCGAACCCTTGGCGAGAAGCGCATTGGAGTCGGCAACACAGGCGGCGTAAAAAAGCCGGTGGCCATGGCGACGTTGAGCACGACGACGAGCCACAAAGTCTGCCTCTTTTGGCCGCCGCCAAATCGAAGGCTGCTTCGCTCATGCTGCGCCGCTCCCAGCGGCGGAGTCCGGCGCGAACGGCGCTTCGCGGAAAGCCAGCAGACGCAGCGCGTTGAAGACGACGAGAAGCGTCGAGCCCTCGTGGGCAACGACGGCCGGACCGATGCCGAGGCCGAGGATCGTCGCGGGAAGGAGTACCGCGACCACGCCCATGCTGACGAAAACGTTCTGGCGAATAATGCGCCGCGTCTGTCGGCTAAGGCCAACCGCAAAGGGCAGCTTTCCCAGGTCGTCCGCCATGAGCGCGACGTCAGCGGTGTCCAGGGCGACGTCCGATCCGGCTGCTCCCATCGCGATCCCGACCGTGGCTGTGGCTATCGCGGGCGCGTCGTTGACGCCGTCGCCGACCATCGCGACCTTGCCCTCGGTCTCCCTCAGCTTCTTGATCGCGTCGACCTTGTCTTCGGGCATCAGGTCGCCCCAGGCTTCCTCGATGCCGACACTTGCCGCGACGGCCTTGGCGACGGGAGTCGCATCGCCTGAAAGCATGATCATGCGGGTTATGCCAAGCTCCCGCAGCCGCGCGGTGGTCGCCGGTGCAGCGCTGCGAGGAGTATCCATCAGCCCGATCACACCGAGGTAACGCTCGCCTCGCCGCACGATCATGATGGTACGGCCCTGGACGCGGAGCGCGTCCGCGGCGCTTCGCATTTCCTGTGTGAGCGGGGTTCCGCCGGCTTCGGCGAATAGCTCGTCTCTGCCGATGTGGACCGCCTCGCCTTCGACGACGGCTTCGACGCCTCGCCCGGTGATGGCTCGAATGTCGGAAGCCGGCGGAGGCGTTGTCCGAAGCCGCTCCGTGCCGTCCCGCACGATGGCGCTGGCAAGCGGATGGTCGCTCAGCGCTTCCACCGCAACCGCCGTGCGCAGGAGGTCCTGCTCGGTTGCTTCCGCGGCCGCCACGACGTCCGTCATGCGCGGCCGCCCCTCGGTCAGGGTCCCGGTCTTGTCGAAAGCGATGGCCGTGAGGGCGCCGAGGTTCTCTAGCGGCCCGCCGCCTTTGACGAGGACGCCGCCCCGGGCAGCGCGAGCCACACCCGACAGCACCGCGCTCGGGGTCGCAATGGCAAGCGCGCAGGGGCTCGCGGCGACCAGAACGGCCATGGCGCGATAGAAGGTATCGCGGAACGGCTCGTCAATCACGAACCCTGCAAACAACAAGACCACGACCAGAGCCAGGACGCTCGGCACGAAGACGCGCTCGAACCGGTCCGTGAAACGCTGTGTGGGCGACTTTTGCGTCTCCGCCTCGCTTACCAGCTTGACGACCTTCGCCAGCGTCGAGTCAGCAGCGACACGGGTCACCTGGACCGCCAGCGCGCCCGAGCCGTTGATTGTGCCGGCGAACACGCGAGAGGTCGCCGCAACGCTGTCCGGTGCCGAAGCCGCAAGCGCGGCGTCAGGCACCGGCTGCTTGTCGACCGGCACGCTTTCGCCCGTCACGGGCGCCTGATTGACGCTGCTCGTCCCCTCGATGACGAATCCGTCGGCGGGCAATCGCTCGTTGGGTTTTATGATGACGATGTCACCGATCGACAGCGCTTCGACCGGCACCTCCTCTGTTTTGTCGCCGCGGCGCACCACGGCCGTTTGCGGTGCCAGCTCGGCCAACGCCTCGATCGCCCGCTTGGCACGGCCCATCGCATAGTGCTCGAGCGCGTGGCCGAGGCTGAAGAGAAACAGCAGCAAGGCACCTTCGGCGAATTCACCGAGGGCGGCTGCACCTGCGGCCGCGACGAGCATCAGAGTGTCGATTTCGAAGCGGCGCAGCTTGAGCGAGTCGATGGCTTCGCGCAGCGTGAAGAACCCGCCGAAGAAGTAGGCGGCAAGATACAGTCCCGTGGATACGAGCGGCGGCGCGGCTGCCGTCCAGGCGAGGGCGAAACCCACCGCCAGACACCCGCCTGAAAGGAGCGCAAAGAAGAGCTCGGTATTCGCTCCGAAGATGCCGCCGTGGGCGTGGCTGCCGTCCTCGCCGTGGTCGTGTCCCTGATGGTCGCCACCGGCCGGATGCGCCGGGAGCGCGGGGGCACTCGGAGCGGAGGCGGCGGATTTATTGGTGTCTTGCAAGTCGCGACGTCGGACGCCGAGAGGGCCGAGCGCCGCCCCGATCTGAGCTTCGTCGATGACGTTCCGGTCGAATTCCACCCGGAGCGCCCCGCTGGCGGTTGCTTGCGCCTCGAATACGCCCTCGAGCCGGCCGAGCACTTCGGTCACGGTCCGGGCGCGACGCTGTTGCTCGATCCCCTCGACTTGCCAGACGAGGTGCCCGAACCGCGCTGTCAGCGTGGCCCCGGCAGCGCGGGCCGCTTTGCGTATACGTGTAAGGCTGACCTTGTCCGGATCATAATGGACGCAAAGCTTGGCCGGCTCCTCGCCTGCCCTGGCGACGACGTGAACCTCTTGGACTCCGTCGCGCTCGCGCAGTTCAGCAAGCAACCTTTCGACACAGCGATCGGCGTCGTCGGGAATCTCCGGAAGAAGAACCGGCAGGTCCAGGCGAATGTGCTCAGTCACTGATTCATCTCCTCGAAGCTTGTTCGCCGAGCTCAAGCGGGCAGGGGTTCAGCGCCCGCGTTTTCGTCCTCGAAGTCGCCCGGCTGATGGGCCTCTCCACGCTTCTTCAGGATCAGGTGACTGATCGCCGGCAACACGTAGAGGGTCATGATCGTGGCCACGATCAAGCCGCCGATCACCACGATGGCGAGCGGTTTCTGGACTTCGGCGCCTCGTCCGGTCGCAATCGCCATCGGCACGAAGCCGATCGCCGGAACAATGCCGGTCATCAGCACCGCGCGCACCCGCTCCATCGTGCCTTCGATGATTGCCTCGTCGACCGGCCGGCCGGCGTCGATCCGCTGCCGGACGCTGGTCATCACGACGAGCCCGTTGAGGACCGTAACGCCCGACAGCACGATAAAGCCGACGGCAGCCGAGATCGAGAACGGCAGCCCGGTCATTGCGAGCCCGAATGCACCTCCCGCAAGACCGAGCGGCACCGCCGAATAGACCGCCAGCGAGGAGCGGAGGTTGCGCACCGCCAGGAACAGGATGCCGAAGATCAGGAGGAACACCACCGGCACGATCAACGCGATGCGCTGCGAAGCCGCCTGCAGGTTCTCGAACTGTCCCCCCCAGGTGATCGTCACGCCCGGGGGGAGGTCGATCTGCGCGACCCTTTCTTGGGCCTCGTCCACGTAGGAGCCGAGATCGCGTCCGCGCACGTTGGCTTGGACAACGACGCGTCGCTGCCCGTTCTCGCGGCTGACCTGGTTCAGGCCTTCGGTGGTTCGGAAGGTCACCAGCTCGCGCAACGGCACCGATATTCCCGCGCCCGAGGCGCCCTCGGGCAGCATCACTGGCAGCGAGCCGACCACGTCGAGGTTGTCGCGGTCGAAGTTGGCCAGGCGAACGATGATGTCGAACCGCCGGTCGCCCTCGAACACCAGGCCGGCTTCGCGCCCGCCGAGCGCCGCTGCCACGGTGTCGGTCACGTCCTCCATCGCCAGGCCGTAGCGTGCGATGGCTTCGCGATCGAACTGCACCTCCAGGGTCGGGAAGCCTTCGGTCTGCTCGACCTTGAGATCCGCGCTCCCCTCGACGCCGCTCATGGCTTCAGCAACCTGTGCGGCGACGCCGTTCAGAACATCCATGTCGTCGCCGAACACTTTGACGGCGATGTCGCCGCGAACGCCGGCGATCAGCTCGTTGAAGCGCAGCTCGATCGGCTGGCTGGTTTCGTAGGCATTGCCCACTAAGCCGCTCAGCTTCTCGTCGATCCGCTCGAGGATGTCCTCGCGACTGTCGACCCCGTCGGGCCATTCGTCTCGCGGCTTGAGGATGATGAACGCGTCGGATGCGTTTTGCGGCATCGGATCTGACGCCACTTCCGCGGTACCGGTCTTCGAGTAGACGTAGGCAACCTCGGGCAGGCTTGAGACCGCCCGCTCGACGGCCAGCTGCATCTTGGTCGACTGTTCCAGGGACGTGGAAGGAACTCGGAGCGATTGCATCGCGAGATCGCCCTCGTCCAGCGTGGGGATGAATTCTCGCCCAAGGCTGGTGAAGACCAGGAAGGCAGTCGCCAGCGTCGCCAGACCGCCACCGATCCATGGCCACGGCCGTGCCACGACACGGCGAAGGACCGGCTCGTACCGCTCCTTGTACCAAGCAACGGCCTTGACCTCTTTCTCGGCCACCTTGCCGCGGATCAGCACGGCGACCATGGCGGGGACGAACGTCAGCGAGAGGATGAAGGCGCCGACCAGCGCGAGCATGACCGTGATGGCCATCGGCGAGAACGTCTTGCCTTCAACGCCGGTGAACGTCAGCAAGGGCGCGAAGGTCAGGAGAATGATGGCTTGCCCGTAGATCGTCGGGCGGAGCATTTCCTTCGACGCTTCGAAAACCTCGTGCAGGCGCTCGGGCAGCGTCAGCAAGCGGCCCTCATGGTGCTGCCGTTCCGCCAGTCTCCGCAAGCAGTTCTCGATGATGATGATCGACCCGTCGACGATCAGGCCGAAGTCGAGTGCCCCAAGGCTCATCAGGTTTCCCGAGACGCCGAACCGGTTCATGCCGATGGCCATGAACAGGAACGACAGCGGGATCACGAGCGTGGCGATGATCGCCGCGCGGATGTTGCCGAGCAGCCAGAACAGGACGGCGGCGACGAGGATTGCGCCTTCGACCAGGTTCGTCTCGACCGTCCCGATGGTGGCTTCCACGAGCGCCGCGCGGTCGTAGACGACCTTGACCTCGACGCCGGGCGGCATCGACTTGGTGACTTCCTCGAGACGCTCGCGCACGTCCTGCGCGACGATCCGGCTATTCCCGCCGAGCAGCATGAGCGCGGTCCCGACGACGACTTCGCGGCCGTTCATCGACGCAGAGCCGGTTCTGAGATCGCCCCCGCTTTGCACTGTGGCCACATCGCGCACCAGCACGGGTACGCCGCCCCGGGTTCCGATGGCGGTGCGGCTGATCTCGTCCTCGGTGCGGATGCGCGCATCGGCTCGCACCAGGAAGGCCTCGCCGGCACGTTGGATGAAGTTTGCGCCGACCGAAATGTTGGCCCGCTCGAGGGCTTCGGCCAGCTCGGAGAACGACACGCCATAGGACGCCATCCGGCTCGGGTCGGGCTGAACCACCAGCTGCTTCTCGTAACCGCCGATCGAGTCGATGCCGGCGACTCCTTCGACGCTGCGCAGTTGCGGCCGGACCATCCAATCCTGGATCGTTCTTAAGTACGCTGCCTTCTGGACATCGGTCGTCAGCCGTTCGCCTTCGGGCGTGAGGAACGAACCGTCAGGCTGGAACCCCGGCCGGCCCGCGATCATGCGGGATTCGGTCGAAAGCGGCCGCTTGTAATCGACTGTCCACATGAGGATTTCGCCGAGCCCAGTCGATAGCGGCCCCATTTGCGGCTCGACGCCTTCGGGCAGGTTCTCCCGCGCCTGATTGAGTCGCTCGGCGACTTGCTGGCGCGCAAAGAAGATGTCCAGGTCGTCCTCGAAGATCACCGTCACTTGGCTGAAGCCGTTGCGCGAGATCGAGCGGGTGCTCTCGAGGCCCGGAATCCCCGCCATCGCGGTCTCGACCGGGAAGGTGACCAGCCGCTCCATGTCGAGCGGGCCCAGCGCGGAAGCCTGGGTGTTGATTTGCACCTGCTTGTTGGTGATGTCCGGCACTGCGTCGATCGGCAGGCGGAAAAGCTGATACGCACCATAGGCGGCGACGAGCAGGGTCAACGCGATGACCGCCCAGCGGAAGCGGACGGCAGCGTCGAGAAGGCGGTCTAGCATGAACTCGTTCCTGGCAGGCCGAGGCGCTGGGGCTCGGCACGGTCAACGATGGTGCGAGCAGGGCCGCACGCGCGGCGCTCGCGTCGGCAGGCTGGTTGCTGGCGGATCAATGCTCCGCCTCGCTGGCGCCGAGCTGTGACTTGAGGACGAACGCGCCTTCCGTGGCGATTACCGCGCCCGGCTTGAGCCCTTCGAGGATCTCGATCCGGCCGCCGCTGCGCTCGCCCACGGTCACCGGTGTGGCCTGGAAGCCGCCCCGCACCTGAACGAAGACGACGTCCCGGCCTTCGACCGATTGCACAGCACCCTCCGGAAGGACGATGCGGCCATCGGGGTCGCCCTCACGAGGCATGATCCGCACCCGGAACGCCTGGCCTTGTGTCAAACTTGCCGGAATACCGGCTGGCGACAGCACCACGGTTGCGGCCCGGCTCTCGGTATCGAGCGAGGGCGTAGTCGATCTCACCACCGCCTGCAGGGTTTCACCGCCGCCGAGCTCGACTACCGCCGCATCGCCGGGGCGGATCCGCTGCGCATCGGCCCACGGCACGGCGGCCTCGATCTGGACGCTGCGCGGGTTGGCGACTTCGAACAGCTCGGTTCCCGCCGAGACAAAGGCCCCAAGCTCCGCGTCCATCTTGGTGATGCGCCCGCCGATCAGGCTGCGCACGGCAATGTGCCGTCCGTCGGACGTGACCCCGGCGGCCCTGACGGCCGCCTCGGTCCGGCGTAGCTCCGCCTGGGCCTGCGCCGCTTCGGCCTGCGCCGCTTCGAGGTCCTGCCGCGCGGTGATCTTTTCCTCGAACAGGCGTCTCTCTCGGTTGAGCGCCGAGGTGGTCGCCTGCGCTCGCGCCGCAGCCGAAGCGCGCTCGGCCATTATCGCGGCCGCTTCGCGGCTTTCGAGCAGCGCTACGGTTTCACCGGCACCAACCGCATCGCCCAGTCGCTTGTATATCCTGGTGATCGCGCCGTCGGCGCGCGCGGTCAGCGACGACCTGCCCTGAGGAGGAGCCGTGGCAGTGGCCTGCGCGAGAATCTCCGACCCAAGCGAGCCGGCGGCGACTCGCTCCGTCTTGATGCCGATGGATGCCAGGTTCTCCGCTTTCACGGCGACGAAGCCTTCGGGCCCATGCTCCTCTTCCTCTTCGGCATGTTCGCCCTCCTCGGCAGCCGCGCCCGCTGCCGGGGAATCGTCGGTGGCGCGGCCAATCAGGACGCCGCCGATCCCGGCCAACAAGGCGATGCCGCCGGCGATCGCGATGAACTTCTTGCGGTCATCAGTGAGATCAAGTTCCATGGTCGTGTCCTTATTGCGCGGTCGCGCGAGCGAGCTCGGCGGCGGCCTCGGCCTGCGCCAGTCGTGCTTCGACCAATTGCGTCTCCGCGCTGGCGAGCGCGGATTGAGCGTCCAGCAGTTCGATCAGTTCGATCTTGCCCGCCTGATAGGAAAGCTGAGCCAGACGGAGAGCCTCGCGACCTTCGGGAATGGCCGCCTCTTCGAGAGCCTCGACCCGAGCTGAAGCAGCGGTGAGGTTGGCCGTGGCATTGGCGAGGCGTGTGCTGGCGCTCACGCGGGCACTGGACCGCTCGGCCTCGGCGGCGAGTATCTCGGCGCGAGCAGCCTCGATGTTACCCTGATTGCGGTTTCTGATTGGCAGCGGCATCGAGAAACCGGCGACCAGAGCTTGATCGCCAGTTTCCTGAATTTGCCGCACCCCAAGGCCGACTGCGGGATCGAGCCGGCGTTCTGCCAGCTGCTGCTGCAGATTGGCCTCCGCCACGGCGAGTTGCGCGTTGGCCAACCTCAAGTCCAGCGCTTCCACGGGGGAGGTCGCGGTCGGCAGGATGTCGGTCAGGCTGCCGGCAACCGACTCCGGAGGAGTTTCAACGCCGAACAGGGACGCGAGGGTGCGGCGGGAGATCGCTTCCGCCGCTTGGGCTGCCCGGAGTTCGGCTACCGCCTGGCTGGCCGCGGACTGAGCGCGCAGAGCCCGCAAAGGCGGCTCGCGTCCCGCGTCCACCAGGATGCTGGCAATCCGGGCCAGCTCGGCGGCCCGTTGCTCGTTCTCTCGGGCAATCCGCAGCCGTTCGCGTGCCGCGACCGCTGTGGCGAACTGCTGTCGGACACTCTGGGCCAGATCAGCGCGTGTGATCAGCAGCCGTAGCTCGCTCACCGCAAGCTCGGCGCGGCCGACCGACTGGCGCGCCGATCGCCGCCCGCCGAGATCGAGGCGTTGGCTGACAGCGACCGTGACCTCGGTGCCCTGCAACCCGCTCAGCTCGCCGGTGCCGAGAAAGTTTTCAACTTCGACGCTGAGCTCGGGGTTGTCGCGGAACCCCGCCTGGCGAAGCCTTCCCCGCGCGGCCGCAACATTCGCCTGAGCGGCGGCTAGGGAGGGAGACCTCGCTTCTGCTTCCAGCAGCGCCTGCTCGAGCGTGAGACTGGCGGGTATCGGCTGCGTAGGAGGCACCAGCAAAGGCAGGCTTGTTTGGTCGACTTGTGAAGGGAGCGGGGGCGGCGGGCCAATGGTTGGTGAACCAACCTGAGGCGTGGCCCGCGTGCTGACCTGGGCAAGCGCCTCCGCCTGACTAAGGGCAACGGCGGCAACTACGAGGATGGCCCAGCCGGTTGTGAGTCGTCCAACCTTGGCCGCTGCACAAACGGCCACTGGCCGGGAGGCGCGCTCGCGGGACCCGTCTCTCGCTCCCCAGCACGGCTGAAGGCGCGACCGCGCGTCGTCGACGCGGTCCCAATGTCTGGAAGGCATGTTTCAAGAAATCCTCTGCTGACACATCACTCGGTCCGCTTGGCGCGGACGCGCGGTGTCAGGCGCGAGGAGGTTCTTTGACCAGGTTCGGCGAGGCTTGGCGCAACCCCAGCTTTATCAGCCCGAAGTGCGTGGAGGTGGAGGCGAGCACCTGGGCAGCGTCATTCGACGAATTGGTCAACTGGGGGCTATGATGGCAATGGCCGTGAGAACAGACGCCGTGCTGTTCCGTCTTGCCGCCGGGGTTCTGTTCATCCCCGTCGTGAGAAGAGATGTCGACTTGCTCGAACGCGACAGCTTCTGGTTCACACGCGGCGGCCTCAATGGTCCCCCCAAGCAGCACCGCAAGCAGCAGAAACAGCGCCGCCAGCGGTCGGAATGCAGTAGCTGAGCGACGTCCATTCATGGCTGCTGGCGGCCCTGCCTGAAAAAGCAGCAACGTTCAACGCTCGTGTGAGTTCGGCCCCCAACCGGACGCTCGCATGGAAAGTGCACAACGGGGGGCTGGCCACAAGCGCTCGCTCTGAATCTGGTTCTCTTGCCCTAGTCAGGGGGTGTGATCGCTTCTGCACTGACCGTGGTCGGCCAGCACTTCCATGATCCGGCAGGTACCGACCCGTCCGCCGCGGCACTGACCCACCATCCGGCTGAGCTCGTCCCGGAGCAGCGATAATCGCACGATCTTCTCCGCCACGGCCTGCAAGTGACCGGATGCTATCCGATCGACCTCGCCGCAGTCGCGCTCGGGCTGGTCGGCGAGATCGAGCAGCGAGCGGATGTCGGCGATGTCGAACCCGAGCCCGCGCGCGTGGCGAACGAAGCTCAGGCGAGCGACGTGCGCGGGCGCATAGCTGCGATAGTTGCCGCTCGTCCGCTCTGGCGGGGGCAACAGACCGATGCGCTCATAATACCGCACCGTCTCGACCTTGGTCCCGGTCGCTTTGGCCTAATCGCCGATTTTCAGTATCACGGGCCTTGACCCTGTAGTTGCTACAGGCCCCATATGAGGAGCCGACTCAGGATTTGTCGAGGAGACGGCACATGGCAGCCTCGTGCTGCGACAGCACGTGCGCGAGCACGAATGCACTCAACGATCCGCGCTGGCGGCGCGCACTGTGGATCGCTCTGGTCGTTAACGCCGGCATGTTCGCGATCGAGATCTATGCCGGCGCGACCGCGGACTCGCGCGCGCTGATGGCGGATGCGCTCGACTTCTTCGGCGATGCCGCGAACTATGCGATCAGCCTCGTCGTTGCGGGCCTGGCGCTGACGTGGCGCGCGCGCGCGGCCCTCCTCAAAGGCCTGACCCTTCTGATACTTGGGCTATGGGTGCTGGCGAGCAGTGGTTACGCGGCCTTCACCGGCACGCTTCCCCACGCCGAGACGATGGGCATCATCGGCGGTTTCGCGCTGCTGGCAAATGTCGTGGTCGCGCTCCTGCTCTACCGGTTCCGCGTCGGGGACGCGAACATGCGCTCGGTTTGGATTTGCTCGCGCAACGACGCGATCGGCAACATTGCGGTGGTTGCCGCGGCGGTAGGCGTGTTCGGGACCGGCACCGCGTGGCCGGACATCATCGTCGCCGCCGTCCTGGCCGGTCTTGGCATCTCGGGCGGGATTCAGATCATCAGCCAGGCTCGCGGCGAATTGCGCGGCCACATCCTTCAACCGGCGGAGTAGCGCCATGGCGCGAGCCGATGTCCTCTCCGCGCTCGCGGTCGAGCTCCAGGCTTATCGGTGCGCTCGGCGCTCGGGCGACATCGATCGGCAGTGGACAGCCCTCGAGCGGGCGCATGTCCTATCGCAAAGGCTCCCGCTCGAGCACTTGCGCACTCACGCACGCATGCTTGGCCTGGCGATCCGATCGAGAGATGGCTCCGAGATCGTGGGGCAGCTTGTGCGCCTGGGTCTCGCGCCGTTGGGCAACCTGACGGGCCGCATCCCGATCGGGAACAGCGGTCGAGCGAATGTCAGCGCCTTTCTGCCCATGCCGGTTCCCGAGGATTTGAGGGACCTGGTGTCGTGAGTGGGGATTCGTAGGATGCCTTGGGCGCATTAGGCTCTCGCCCTAAGTGGGTCGTCCGAGAGCTCGGGACGGCGGCCGGTCGGTTCAGGAACTTTCGGCCAACTGCTCAAGGATCTGGCACTGCGATATTGAGCCGCCTGCACACAGGCGGATCATGCGGTTCAGCTCGTCACGCAACCGGATCAGCTGCGCGATCTTCGCCTCGACGTCGGTCAGGTGGCCGAGGGCGATGGCGGTGACCTCCTCGCAAGGCGCTTCCGGCCGGTCGCTCAGCGCGAGCAGTGAACGGATCTCCTTCGTCTCGAACCCCAGCTTGCGGGCGTGGCGGATGAATCGCAGCCGCTTCAGGTCCTCGACATCGTACGTTCGACGACCCGATGCGGTTCGGTCAGCGCGCCGCATCAGGCCCGTTTCTTCGTAGAAGCGGATGGTGTTGACCTTGGTCCCCGTCGCCGCCGCCAGATCGCCGATCATCAGGGTCTTCGACATCGCTTGATCCTCCAGTGACTGGAGGATGTAGGACGCAAATCCACCCAATGCACGCCATCCCGGAGATCCCGTGACCGAGCAATCCTTCACGCCCGCCCTCGGCCGGCTGGGCGTCGGTACCTACGACCGGGCGATCCGCCTGCTCACCCGCGAGCAGGTGTGGCGCGCGGCTCTATTGCGGCAGGTTGCACCGCAGGCCGGCGAACTCATCCTCGACGTCGGATGCGGGACCGGCACATTCGCGATCATGCTGAAGCGCCTGTGCCCTGGCGCGCGCATCGTGGCGCTCGATCCCGACCCTGCTGTGCTCAAGATTGCTTCACGCAAGGCGATCGACGTGGGCGTAACGATCGACTGGCGTCTGGGATTCGCGAGCGACGCTGCGGCGCTCGGCGCGACGGCGGACAAGGCCGTCTCGACCCTCGTCTTTCATCAGGTGCCGATGGCCGGGAAGCGCGCGGGCATTGCCGCGATGTTCGCTGCGGTCCGGCAAGGCGGCGAAGTGCACATCGCCGACTATGCGTTCCAGCGCGGCTTCATGCGGGCGATGTTCCGGCTGACGGTGCAGCAGATCGACGGCCTGGCCGATACCCAGCCGAACGCCGACGGCGCTCTGGAGGCAATCCTCGGCGATCAGTCCGGTGAACCCGTCGAGCCGGCGCAGGTCATCCCGACGCCCACCGGCGCCATCAGCCTGTTCAAGGTGCAAAAGCCCGCCTCGTCCTGATGCGACCGATTGCAAAAAGGGTTGATCCTCCAGCGGCTGGAGGTTGTATCCGCGCGCCATGAGCGAGACCGATTCGGACAGCTGTGGCTGCACGGGCGACGTCGGCAGGGCCGAAGTCGATCCCGCTTACCGGCGAGCTCTCTGGCTGGTGGTCGTCCTCAACATCGGGTTCGGCGTTGCCGAGCTGATCGGGGGCTTCATCGCCGACAGCCAGGCGCTCAAGGCCGATGCGCTCGATTTTCTCGGCGACGGCTCGATCACCTTTGTGGGGCTGCTTGCGCTGCGCTGGGCCGAAAGCACGCGCGCGCGTGTCGCGCTGACGCAAGGCCTCTTTCTGGGCGCGCTCGGGATTTCCGTGCTGGTGATGGCCGCCTGGCGGGCCCTCAATGCCATTCCTCCGGAGGCGGAGCTGATGGGAGGGATCGGCCTTGCTGCTTTGGCGGTCAATGTGATCGCGGCTTTCGTTCTGGCGCGCTTCCGCAACGGCGGCGACGCACAAGCGCGCGCGATCTGGCTGTTCTCGCGCAATGACGCGATCAACAATGTGGCCGTGATCGCGGCCGCCGCTCTGGTCTACTGGCTCAACAGCGCATGGCCGGACATCATTGTGGCCGTGGTCATCGCCGCAATGTTCCTCCACTCGGCGGCCGAAATCATCCGCGATGCGCGCCGCGAGCTTAGGGAACACGCATGATCTCCGGTTTTCTTCGGGCTGCGTTCGCGGCTGTGCTGTTCCTGTCCGGCGTCGCGGCCAGCGCGCAGTCCGAAACCGCGCCCGCCCAGACGATCTGGCGCCTGCTCGACTATATCGCGGTCGACTACGCCGGCGCCGTCTCGCAAGGGCAGGTCACCAATCAGCTCGAGTACGACGAGATGGTCGAGTTTTCGGCGAACGTCGAACAGCGCCTCGGTCAGCTCCCGCCGACGCCGGGTCGGCCCAAGCTCCTCACCGACGCCAAATCGCTGCGGGCGGCGATTGCGGGCAAGGGGGATCCCGGATTAGTGGCAAATTCGGCCCGTCGCCTGGGGCAGGCGCTGCTACAGGCCTACCCCGTCCCGCTCGCGCCCGAGAGTGCGCCGGACCTCAGCAGGGCCGCCGCGCTGTACCAGAAAAACTGTGCGAGTTGCCACGGCGGGCAAGGGGACGGCCGCGGACCGCAAGCGGCCGGCCTCAACCCGCCGCCGATCGACTTTACCGACCGCGCGCGAGCCCGCGAGCGCAGCCTGTTCGGCCTCTATCAGGTGATCGAGCAGGGCCTCGAAGGCACCTCCATGGAGTCGTTCGCCGAGCTGCCGGCGGCGGACCGCTGGGCGCTTGCGTTCTATGTCGGCCGGTTCGCCTACCCGGACGCCGAAGCTTCCCGCGGCGAGCAACTGTGGTCGTCGGACGAGACAGTGCGCAAACCTGTCCCCGACCTGACCGCCCTAGTCGGTCAGACGCCGGCGCAGCTCGAGCAAGCGCTGGGTGCCGCCAATGGCGTGGCGACCGTCGCTTATCTGCGAGCGCATCCGGAGGCGCTGGCCGGAGAGACGGACGGCTCGCTCACGCTGGCGAAGGACCGGCTGGAACAGGCCTACGCCGCTTATGCGCGCGGCGATCGAGGCGCGGCGAGGGACCTTGCCCTGTCGGCCTATCTCGACGGGTTCGAGCCGGTGGAGCCTCTTCTCGCCGCCCGCGATGCCGGTCTCATGCGCGAGATCGAAACGGCCATGGCCGAACTGCGGGCGGAGATCGGCCGCGGCGGACCGGCCGAAGAGGTGCGTGCGCGCGTTGACGCACTGCAATCGCTGTTCACGCGCGCCGAGACGCAACTGAGGCCGGAGAGCGCCAGCACCAGCTCGAGCTTCCTCGGCGCCTTCACGGTCCTGCTCCGCGAGGGTCTCGAGGCCCTGCTGATCGTCGTCGCGATGATCGCCTTCCTGCGCAAGGCGGAACGCCAGGATGTGATGGGGTACGTTCACGGCGGCTGGATCGCAGCGCTGCTGGCCGGTGTCGCGACCTGGGCCGCGGCAACCTACCTGATCGGCATCAGCGGCGCGAGCCGCGAGCTGACCGAGGGGTTCGGCGCGCTGTTTGCAGCGGCGGTCTTGATTTCGGTCGGCATCTGGATGCACGGCAAGGCGCAGGCGGGCGCGTGGCAGCGCTACATTGCCGAGCGCCTGTCGAAGGCGCTCTCGAAGAAGTCGGCCTGGTTCCTGTTCGGCCTGACCTTCGTCGTCGTCTACCGCGAGGTGTTCGAGACCATCCTGTTCTACGCCACGCTCTGGAGCCAAGGGAATGGCGGGGCGGTTGCCGCCGGCGCCGCGGCGGCGACAGTGGTGCTGACCATCATCGCCGTGTTGATGCTTCGCTTCAGCAAGACCCTGCCGATCTCGCAGTTCTTCACCTACAGTTCGGCGCTCATCGCCATCCTGGCGGTCGTACTGGCGGGCAAGGGCGTCGGGGCGCTGCAGGAAGCGGGGATCATCGACGTGAACCCCCTGGCCGGTATTCCGCGGATCGATTGGGTGGGGCTCACGCCAACGCTTCAATCGGTCCTGGCGCAGCTCGCGGTGCTCGCGATCATCGTGTTCGGTTTCTGGTACAACCGCCGGTCGGCGGCGAGGATGCCCGCGGCTGCCATGCCTGAGCCGGCGCAGTACGATGAACTCTCGCCGGAGCACGACCAGCCGCTCGTAAGGTAGCCAGAAGAATATCGGCATGATGCAAGACGGTTCAGCCCCGCCGGTCGACCTTACGGTCGAGCGTCGCCGCATCCGCCTCCGGGGTGCGCTTGCATTCGTGCTTTGCAGCACGGTGCTCGGCCTCGGAGTGTATTGGCTGCCGCGCTGGCTGTCGCTTCCTGTGGATCTCGCGGATCGCCTGACCTTTGCCCTTCGAGCCAATCTCTTCGTGCTGATCTGGCTTCTCATCGCCGTCGGGATCGTATCGACGATCCGGCGCTATTCGGCGGAGGACAATGCCGGCTCGGCGTTCTCGCCGCCCAGCGCGCGGCTGGCGATCCCGGCCGCCTTTCTCCAGAACACGCTCGAGCAGGTCGTCATCACCATGTCGGCTTTCCTGGCGTTGGCGACGGTCGAGGGAGAGGCGGCGCTAGCCTATATCGTCGCTTCGCTTCCGTTGTTTGCGCTCGGTCGCATCACTTTTCTCCGCGGCTACCCGGGAGGCGCCGGCGCCAGAGCCTTTGGCATGGTGACAACCGCGTTGCCCAGCCTGGGTGCCTTCACGTGGGCCGCCTACGAGGCGGTAAGCCAGCTTCTCGGATCCTAGTCATCGGGCCACCACGGTTGCCACGCTTCAAACACGCTTGAAGAACAAGTCCAGCCCCGCGGACAGGGGCTTTCCGCTTACAGCACCGCAATTGGAGCAGCACCTTTGCCGGTGTCTGACCTTGTTCAGGCATAGCTCGCGAGTGGCCGCATCGATCCGAACAGCTGCAAGAGAGGGGAGGGGGCTGTGGTCTGACTGAGCCATCTGGACGTCGACGGTCGACGCGCCGGGCTCGCAATCAGGAGACAGTCCATGATCAAGACGATCCCACTGAACAAGCTCGCCCAGTCGCCCCGCAACGTCCGTCGGCACGCCGACGCAACGGCCGATGCCGAGCTCAAGGCCAGCATCGCCGCGCATGGCCTGCTGCAAAATCTGATCGTGCGGCCCGCCGCCAAGGGCAGGTTCGAGGTCGAGGCCGGCGAGCGTCGCCGCCGTGCCATGCTCGCCCTCGTCGACGACAAGGTCCTGCCGCGCGGTCATGAGGTGACCTGCCTGGTGCTCGAGAACGACGCGGCCGTCGAGACCAGCCTCGCCGAGAACTTCCATCGCCTGGCGATGAATCCGGCGGACGAAGCGCAGGCTTTTGCCTCGCTGGTCGAAAGCGGGGCGTCCACCGAAGATGTCGCTCGCCGCTTCGGTCTCACCGTGCGCTTCGTCGAGGGCCGCCTGCGTCTCGCTCAGCTTGCCTCGGTCGTCTTCGAGGCGCTGGCAGCAGGCGAGATCACCCTCGATCTCGCCAAAGCCTTCGGCGCCACCTCGGACCAGGAGATCCAGGCCCGCGTCTTCGAGCAGGCCTTCTCGGGCTACTACGCACCGAGCCCCGACAGCATTCGCCGCATGGTGCTTTCGGGCACGGTTCGGGGCAGCGATCCGCGTGCCCGGCTCGTCAGCCGTGACGTCTATGTGGCGGCCGGCGGCCGGATCGAGCGCGAGCTGTTCGACGACGACGACAGCGAGTCTTGGGTCGATGTCGCGCTTCTCGAGAGTCTCGCCCAGGCGAGGATGGAAGAGCAGGCCAGGGCACTTGCCGCCGAGCAGGGCCTTGCCTGGGTCAAGCCCACGCTCGATCCTTACGCCAGCCACGACCTGGTCGAGGGACTGGTCCGGCTTCCAGCCGAACCTGCGCCGCTCACCGAGGCGGAGCTCGCCCGCCTCGAGAAGCTTGACGCCGCCTGGGACGAGCATGCCGCGATCGTGGAGGACGAGGAGAGCGCCGAGGAAGCCGTGGCTGCCGCGGAAGCCGCGATCGAGGCGATCGAACGCGAATGCCAGGACATTCGCAATCGCGCGCTGGTGCTCGCGCCCGAGCTCAAGGCTGAGGCGGGCATGATCTTGACGCTGTCGCGCGACGGCACCCCGGTGCTCCAGCCCGTCTTCTACGGCGAGCGCCAGGACGACTTCGGAACCGAGGACGGCGCGATCGAGATCGTTCCGAGCGACACGAGTAATGGGAGGCGCCGTGCAGCGCTGTCGAAGCGGCTTGTCGACGAGCTCGCCATGCAGCGCCGCGACATCCTGGCTCTGCACGTCGCGTCGGATCCAGGCCTCGCGCTGGACCTCGTGGTCTTCGCGCTTGCCGACGCCGACACGCTGGACTGGCGTTCGCGGTCTTCGACAACGCTGCGCGGCGGGGTGCCGGCCGGTCCGATCGTCGGCTTTGAGGCCAAGGACGCTCCGGCGAGCGCGGCGCTGGCCGAACTCAAGTCCGGTCTGGACGAGAGCTGGCGCGCCGGCGAGGACGTTTCCGCGCGGTTCGATCGGTTTCGGGCCATGTCCGATGAAGCCCGTGTCGCCTGGCTCGGGTTCGTTGTCGCACGCACGCTCGAGGCGAGCCTCAACATGGCTGGGGAGAGACGGATCGCGTTCCAGGACCATCTCGGCTGTCTCATCGGAATCGACACGGCCCAGTGGTGGCGGCCCTCCGCGTCCAACTATTTCGACCGGGTGCCGAAGCAGATGATTCTCGAGGCGCTCGCCGATGTCGGCGGAACAGAGCTTTCCTCCCGCTTCGCCTCGGTGAAGAAGGCGGACCTGGCGGCGAGCGCCGAGCGCGTCTTTGCCGGGACCTACATCACCGAGGCCGACGTCCGCGAGCGGGCGCTGGCCTGGGTCCCCGAGGTCATGCGCTTCGCAGCCGCTCCAGCGGTCGAAGCCGATGAGGACACCTCGTCCGACGGCGATGCCGAAGGCGCATCCGCCGACAGTTCGAGCGTCGAGCACGAGGCCACCCGCGAGCTGGCTGCCTGACCTCCTCCTGACAGGCACACCGGTTCGTACCGGCGAAGCGGTCCTCTGCCCTCGGGCAGGGGGCCGCTTCCTTTTTGGGAGGAGAGCGGAGGAGGCCTGCGGTTTCGGGCCCGGGATGGCGATCGCGCCCTCAGGCCGGATCAGGAGACCCCATCATGGCCTTTCGCAAGTCCGAGCGGCGCGGGCAGTCGCCCGCCGCCCGCATCACCCAGGAAATCATTGCCCGGCTCGAAGCCGGCACCAAGCCGTGGATCAAGCCCTGGCGCGGCGTACCCGTTTCGCGCCCGCTGCGCGCGTGCGGAACGCCCTATCGCGGCATGAACGTGTTCTGGTTGTGGATTGTCGCCGACATGTGCGGCTATGCCTCGCCGTTCTGGATGACTTACAATCAGGCGCAAAAACTCGGGGCGCAGGTCCGCAAGGGCGAGAAGTCCACGATTGCGATCTTCTACAAGAGCTACACCAGGGAAGTTGAATCCGCCGAGTCCGGCGAAACGAGCGAGGAAGCCCGGCGCGTCCTCAAGGCCTATCCGGTCTTCAACGCCGATCAGGTCGATGGCCTTTCCGAACGCTTCCACCCTGCGGCTGCGCTCGAGCTCGTCGAGCCTGCGGGGCGGGAACAGGAGCTCGACGCGTTCTTTGCAGCGATCCCGGCCGCGCTTCGGCACCAAGGCGACGAGGCTTATTACGAACCAGTTGCCGACCGCGTGACCATGCCTCCCGCGCACTTGTTCTCAGGCTTCGACCACTACTATGCGACGCTCGCGCACGAGCTGTCACACTGGACCGGTCACGCCGGCCGGCTCGACCGGAACCTGCGGAACCGGTTCGGCACGGCGGCCTACGCCGCCGAGGAGCTGGTCGCCGAGCTTTCGAGTGCGATGCTCGGGGCCGAGCTGGGTCTCCCCGTGGCCCATCTCGACAATCACGCGAGCTACGTCGAGCACTGGCTCAAGCTGCTGAAGGAGGACGACCGGGCAATCCTCACCGCGGCGGCCAGGGCCGAGGAAGCCTCGTCGTTGTTGCTGAAGCTCGGCGGGCGCGAGATCGCCGATTGCGTCGACGAGGTCAGCGCCGCCGCGCTGGCTGCCTGAGAGAGGCGCCATGGGCCGTTCGGTCAGCTACCGCAAGCGGGTCGCCTGATCGCTGCGGCGGATGCGGGCGGCAGACCCCTTCCATTATCCTCCCGAACCGGTTGTGGCGGACCTGCCCCGTGCGGCTTTGCGCCATGCGAGAGAGGCCCTGGGCCAGCCGGCGGTTCCCGCAACCCGGCTTCGGCAGGCCCGTGTTGGCGGGGCCTTCGGCCACCGCCTGCCCGCGCCAGCCCGCCGAAGCGGGTTCCCCTTGCGGTGCGGGGCACCGCCTGCACGCTGGCCCTGAAGGGCTCTCGCTGGCGCAGTCCGTGACGGGCGGCGCCGGCGTCACGCCAGTCAGGAGGAAATGCTCATGCACACGTCATTCGCCGACCAGCTCGCCGGTCTCGATCTTGCCGGCTTCTCGATCGGCCCTGCTCCCGTTTCGAGCACCGACTTTCCGACACGCGAAGCCGTGGTCCAGACGCTCGAAGCAGTCTGGTCCGATCTCTTCGCACTGTTCTCGGGCACCGCGCTCGAAGCCGACGCCGAGGATCTCGGTTGGGCTTTCGTCAATCTCTTCCACCGCTCGGCGGACCGCAAGTCGAAAGCCCTCGACCGCGCGACCGACGAGGTTCGCGCGCTCGTCGCCGTCGCCGACGGCTCGGAGGTGCAGACCCACGAACTCGAGACGCAGGTCGAACGCGCGCAGTGCGCCGAAAGCGCCATGCTGGCGCTCGAGGAGATGCGCGAGGTTGCGGCAAGCCTCTATCTCGATGAGTTCGGCAGTTCCTGGAAACCCGTCTCCAGCTCGCGCTTCAACCACGGCGCGATGCTTACCTCGGCGCTTGTCGAAGGACGCGATTTCCTGCGCGCCCGGGCCGAAGCCAAGCGTCGCGCGGCAATGCCCGAGGGCACTCCGGTGATCTTCGCCGGCGGGCGCAGGCGCCACCCGACCGACGCCGACGCGAAGGCGTTCGCCGGCAATATCTGGACCACGCTCGACAAGATCCGCGACCGCGTTCCCGACATGGTGCTCGTCCACGGCGGCGACACCAAGGGCGCCGATCGCCTGGCATCGTCCTGGGCCGAGCGCCGCGAGGTGCCGCAGGTCAGCTTCTCGCTCGACATGCGGCTCGGCGCCCGTGCGGGCTTCAAGCGCAATGAGCGGATGCTTTCGCTCGATCCGCGTTACGTCGTTGCCTTCCCCGGCAATGGCGTTCTGGAGCGGCTGGTGATCGAGGCCAAGGCCCGCCGGATCACCGTCGTCGATCGCCGCGGGCCGCTCGGCACGAGCCCCAAGGCTGCATCATCAGGCAGCGAATGATCGCTCCTGCTTGCTCTCGCGCCAGCGCCTTTTCGGCGCTGGCGTTTCGCGCGTCAGAGGGGAGGTAAGCGCGTGCCCCGGCGGGCCGGACGGACGTACTGTTCGACCACTCGTCATGGGCTGGGGACGGAGACCGGACCTAGTCACAAGCGGCCGCAGGGTGCGCCCAACGGGATATGCAGGCGCGCCCCACTATCCGCCGCGATCAACCCCGACCGGCGCCCTCGCTGAGTTGCCTTGCTGACTGGTCGTCATCACCCCTTCCGGAAGGGGCGATGACCGCTCACGGGAGATCGGCATAAAGGTGCGTCCGACCGCACGATCGCCGCCCGGCATCCCAGCCATCCCCGGCCCATGACGAGCCTAACCATAGCATGGTGGTGGCTGGAAGCGTCCCGCGGAAGTCAGTAAGCGGTTCTTCCAAGGATGGGAAAAGGTGCGGCTTGTGACCGACGATGCGAACGACAGCCGTTGGAGCATGTTGCCCGGGCCAAAATGGAAAACCGCCCTGGAGGCGAGAACCTGGCTCATCGAACAACGCCGATTGCTCGAATGGTCACACAAGGACGTGGCGAAAGCGTTCTTCGACTGCGCCGTTAAAAGCGATCTCTACATCGGACCGGGGGGTGACGAGCGGTTCGAAAGAGCAACGGAAAAGCGCGCTGCTCGGTTCGAGCGAGAGGGCCAGCAAATTCCCGATTGGGCGTATTGGATGCCTATCGCAATCGACTACGCTCAACTGCCCTGGGAGGACCGGCCCGATTGGGAGCGCGAGAATATTCCCGAAAATAGCGACGTTCGCCGTGATCGAGAAGGAGAAGCGTATCACGCCAACCTGTTCCATTTGGGTGACGAGGAAGTGGCGCTGATCGAACGCTTCCGCGAAATGAGCGCTGATCAACGGAACGCCCTTCTCGCGATGGCGCAGCCTAAGATGCTGCGGTGGTGGATCGACTCTCTCGAACGCGCCGCCGCGCGCAACACGACGCTGGTCGAAGTGATCGAAAACGCGTTGTCGTGACAGCATTTCGAGTTCGCTGACCGCACATGCCCTCCGCCGCCCCTTCGGGCTCTGGCGTGCTTCATCGACCCCTGCGCCTGGATGCTAAACGGGATCCGCTCAACGAGCCCGAACTCACCGTCGCAGGAACACCGGGCCTGGCAGCATGCGCACTTCCGTTCGGTCTCGTCCCGCGAACGACCAGCCGCTCCGCATCGCCATCTGAGCTGATCCCGCCGGGCGGCTGAACGGGATAGGGGAGGGGCCGAGGTACTGTTTTGGGCATGGCTCCTCCCGAGCGTCCGAGCGCCATTCCGGCTCTTCGCGAACCTTCCCTTGAATCGGCTCCTGGCCGCCGCAACCCCAAACAGGTCCGGCCGTGTTGCCGGGCGATGCCCGGCTGCCCGCACCACCCGAACCGGTTTCGGGTTCCCCGTCCGGCGCCATGCGCCTCCCGGTGCGACGGCCCGGTGCCGCTTCTTCTCTTGGTTCGCAGCCGGGATGGACCCGGACTGCAGATCAGGAGAAGACCCATGACCAATCTCGTTATCCTCGTCGGCCGCATCGCCCGCGATCCCGAATCCCGAACCACCCAGGGCGGCACCACCGTCACCTCGATCTCGGTCGTGACCGACCGGCCCGCCCGCAAGGAGGGCAAGACCTACAAGGACGAGAACGGCTTCACCGCCAAGGAAAGCGAGTTCCACCGGGTGACCTGCTTCAACGGGCTCGGCCAGAACGTCGCCAAGTACTGCACCAAGGGCCAGCTGGTGACGGTCGAGGGCCGCATCCACTACACCCAGTGGGAGGACCAGAGCGGCACCAAGCGCTACGGCTGCGAGATCATCGCTGACAAGGTCGATTTCCTCACCAAGGGCCGCTCGACCAGCAACGAAGACGCTCCGCCGATCGACGAGGATTGAGCGCCCAAGCCCCCACGACAAGGCCCCGGTGGCATACGCCATCGGGGCCTCTTCTTTTGCCCTGGGAGCAATGCGGCGGCGCGGGGCATCGAACCCGCGCGCCGCCGCCGCAGTGGTTCAGGCGGGGGCGAAACGCTTGAGCGTCTCGTCGATGCCGAGGGTCATCGACTGGCGGATGAGCTGTCTGAGCGCCGCCGGTTCGAGCGTCTCGGCGCCGCATTCGATGAGGACCCGCCCAAGTTCCGCCGCCGCTTCGTCGCGAAGCCGGGCTTCCCTTGCGTCGAGTTCTTCGCGCTGCTCGCGCAGCTTCCTGAGCGCATCCCGCACGCTCGGTTTGGACCTGGCCATAGCATGTTCCTTTCGCTGGCCGTTGGTCCCCTCCACGCCAAACTCTGCCACCGCGAAGGCGTGTAGGAAATCGGTTTTTGTGGGGATCGCCGCGCGACACCGCGGAGGTTGGAGAGGTCTCTCTCGCGAGTAGTCCGAGGGTGATGCGGCCGACGAGCCGCGTCAAGGACGACGGGGCCCCACCATTTTGCCGCAGCAGGGATAAATCCCTGCCCCGACAAAATCGTTGCCCCCATCGCCGCTGCGCGGCCGCGTGTTCCACGCGGTCCCTGACCCGGCCCGCCGACCGCCTCCGCGTGAGCTCCTGATGCGACGCATCGAACATCAGGAGGACAAGCCATGCATGTTTCATCGAACACCGATCGCCGGGGATTCAACGTCGACCGCGCGGCCTTCATGGCCGCGCTGGATCAGGCCCATGCCCGGTCCTTTCACAGCTACTTCACGCAGTACGTGCTGGTCGACGAAAGCGCCGGCTATGTTGCCGTGGACGAGGGGGATTACAACGCCTTGCCGCAAGCCATGCTGGACCGTGTCATCGAGGCCGTGCCGAGCAAGCTGAGCGACGAACTCTGATCCGACTGCGCAAGGAGGGAGCCCGCCAGGGCTTCCTCCTTTTCTCTTGCTCGGTTCCCAATGGAGGGTGTTCAAGGACCCGATCGCCGGCAATCTCCGCTTGCCTCTCTGTTGGCGTTGCCCAGCCTCCACTGCACGGATTGCTGCCCTATCAGGGCTCACCGCAGCCCACCGGCAAGAGGTTCAAATCCGCTCCGTTCGTGCCAGGCGCGATTCCCGGAACCGCCTCCGAAGCTGGGGACAGGGGGGCACACCGTACGCGACCGGTCGCAGGGGAAAGCTGTTTATTCGCCGATATTTGGATGCCGTTCTGCCTGGTGGCAGCATCTCAATCGATTTCGATTGGGCCCAATTCTCAAATCAGATTTGAATAGGGTGTGGGCGAACTGCGCGCAAATCCGGGGTTGCGGATGTTCTTGACATGTTCTCGGATTTGACCTAGCCCGAACAAGCCTTTCGCCGCGCGATACCGGGCTCCGCATTCGAGGAGTCCGTGAATGTCACGGCCTATTTCTCTTCAAGTCCATGTGTCGAACGACCTTGCCGTGCGCGTGCGTGCCGCCGCGCGGCGACGGGACATCAGCGTCAGCGAATGGATTCGCTCGCTGCTGTCGCAGGCCTGCGACGACGATGATTACGTTTCGCGGCTCGAGCACTCGGTCGAGCGCATAGCCCGTCATTCCGTCTTCATGATGGTCGGCCTTGATGCGCTCCTGGCCGGGCATCCGGATCACGCGCTGCGCGAACGCGCGCACCAGGCCTACGCGCGCAAATGCCGTGAGCTCGGCCTCGTCTCCAGCACCGACGAGGGAGGCGAGGCATGAAGCGCAATCTCGTCAACTTCACCCGCGGCAGCCAGCTCCTCGGCCACTTCAGCTTCATGTTCGCCGCCGGCCTCAAGGGGCCTCTGATCGTCGCCGTGATCGTGATTGCGTGGACCTCGTGGTGGACGCTTTCGGGTCGCCTGTCCGATCACGAGAGCTATCTCGTCGGCATGCGCATCTATGCCGCGATCTACGGCTTCATGGAGTTCGATCCCGAGAAAAGGATCGCGCTCGAAACCGCGTTCGGCGGGACCGTCCAGGTGCCGGTCGCGATGCTCGACAGCTTCCCGCCGGTCGTGCGGGCCTGGGACCACATGCTTGACCTTCTCGGCGATGCGCTGGCCCGCTCGGCGCTGCTGCTTGTGCCGGCCTTCGCGCTCTTTTACTGGTTTGCGGCGCGCTTCGGTGGCCGTTCGAAGGAACGCAAGCACGAGCGCGGCGCGCTGCTCGTCACGCTCCCCGAGCTGGTCGATGAGCTGCGCCTGCACAACCGGCGCGAGCGTACCCGTGAGCTGACCGAAGGTCTGGGCTGGAAGTGGCGCCTGTGCAGCCGGCGCGAACTCGCGGCTGCGTTTCCCTACCAGCCCTCGCACCTGGCAACCGTCGTCTACCCGTGGCGGCTCGAGCAAAGCCACGCGATGCTCATCGGCACCACCGGCATGGGCAAGACGGTGGCGATGTCGGACATGATTGCGGAGGCCCGGGCCCAGGGACAGCGCTGCGTCATCTTCGATCTCACCGGAGCGTTCATCGAGCACTTCCACGACGGCCGCCGGGACGTCATCCTCAACCCGCTCGACGCGCGTTGCCCCGCCTGGAGCCTGTTCGACGAGTGCCGTAGCGAGGGCGAATTCTGGGCCGCCGCCGAGGCCCTGGTGCCGCACGACGGGGGCGGCGAAGCGCATTTCTGGGTGATCGCCGCGCGCGCCCTGTTCGTCGAATTCTGCCTCAAGCTCGTTGCCGAGGGCCGGGGCACGAACGACGCGCTCGCGCGCGAGCTGATGACCGCCGACCTCTCCCGCGTTCATGCGATGATGCGCGGCACAATCGCCGATCCGCTGACCGCTCCCGAAGCCGCGCGGATGGCGGAATCGATCCGCGCGGTATTCAACGTCAACGCCAAGGCGCTGAAGCTTCTGCCGACGTCAGGCGCCCGCTTCTCGCTGCGCCAGTGGGTCGAGGCTGGCGCCGAGGACGCCCGAGGCAGGGGCTCGGTCGTGTTCATTTCGGCGCGCTACGTCGACATGAGCGTCTGCGCCCAGCTGCTCACGCTATGGCTCGACACGGCAATGAACACGCTGATGACGACCGCGCGCACGCAGGACCTCAAATGCTGGTTCTTCATCGACGAACTCGGGGCGCTGCATCGACTCCCGGCGCTCGAGAAGGGGCTCCAGACCGCGCGCAATTTCGGCGGGGCGATCGTCCTCGGACTGCATGCCTACGCCAAGCTCAAGGAAGTCTACGGCGAGAACATGGCGATGACCCTGTCGTCGCTCGCGCGGACCAAGCTGATCCTCGGCACGGCCGACCGGGAGACCGCCACCTGGTGCTCCGACTTCATCGGTCACCGCCAGGTGCGCGACATGGAAGAGGCCTATACCTACGGTTACAACAACGCCCGCGACGCGGTCAGCCTGACGCCGCGCAAGCACATCGAGCCGCTGCTGCTGCCCGACCAGCTGATGAACCTGCCGCGGCTGTCAGGGTACATCAAATTCCCCGACGGCTTTCCCGCCGCGCCCGTCAAGCTCAAGCCGGTGACGCGTCCCAGAGTGGCGGAAACCTTCATCGGTCGGGCGAATGATCGGCCATCGGCAGGCCCGCTTGCGCGCCCGGCGCCGCATCTCCGGTCGGCCGCCGAAACGGCCTCGGCAGGTACCGAACATTCCTCCGCCAACGACGACGGCGCGGGCAAGCCGGTGGTCCCGAAGCAGGGAGTTTTGGCGCTCGAACCGCGCGATCCGGTTGAGAGGACCGGACCCGGATTGCCGGCCGATCAGGACCATCCGGCAGGCCTGACCGTCGATGTCGGAACGCCCTCGGCGGCGGGGCATCTTGGCGGGAAAACCGCGCATGCACCGGGGCCCCCGGAGGCGGCCACGGCTGCTGTCACGCTTCCCAAGGATGCGGTGCTTCGCGACGGCGCACGGTCTGCCCGGAACGATCCGGAGACGGATGCGAAGGAGCCGGGCCGGCCCGATGCGCCGACCGTCAGGGATCCCGCAAACCCGCCGCAGGTGCCGGCCAAGCCGGCCGAAAGGCAGGCGGATGCCGAGGCGCGAAGGCTGATGCTCGAGGACGGGATGCCCGAGCGCGATGCCCCGCCGCGCGAGCAACGCGACCTCGGCGACCTGGAGCTCTGACCGTGACGCGAGGCGCGGCCCGGCAGGGGTGCGGATCATGCTCTCGGTAGCCAACGTCCGCACGGCCGCCGGCGCCGCCAACTATTTCGCCGCGGACAATTACTACACGCGCGCCGATGCCGATCGCTCCGGCGAATGGCTGGGCAAGGGCGCGCAGACACTGGGTCTCGAGGGCCGCATCGAGGCCCGCCAGTTCGAGGCCGTGCTCAAGGGACTGCTGCCCGACGGAAGCCGCGTTGGCAGCGACAACCGTGTGCACCGCGCGGGCACGGACCTGACTTTCTCGATGCCCAAGAGCTGGTCGCTGCTTGCCCTGGTCGGCGGGGACCGGCGCATCCTCGATGCCTATTCCGCCGCGGTGAAGGAGACGCTCGCGTGGGCCGAGAAGAACCTCGCCGAGACGCGGATGGAGGTCAGGGGCAGGGAGCGTGTGGTATCGACCGGTAACCTCGTCATCGGCCTGTTCCAGCACGACACCAACCGCAATCAGGAGCCGAACGCGCATCTCCACGCCGTTGTCGCGAACGTCACGCAAGGACCGGACGGCAAGTGGCGGGCGCTCCGTAACGACAAGCTGTGGGAGCACAACACGCTGCTCAATGCCATGACCATGGCGCGCTTCCGCCTGTCGGTCGAGAAGCTCGGCTATGAGGTCGGGGAGTTTGGAAAGCACGGCAATTTCGAAGCGGTCGGCGTCCCCAAGGCCATCCGCGACGCCTTCAGCTCGCGCCGCGCGGAAATCCTGGAGCGCCTCGCGACCATGGATAGCAAAGGCCTGGCGGCGCGCAACGTCGCAAACCTCATGACGCGCGCCAACAAGGGCCGGATCGAGGACCGCGACGCCCTGACCGGCGAGTGGCAAGACGCTGCGGCGAAGCTCGGCTTCGATCCCGCGGCGGTCATTGCCCGGGCCAACGCACGGGCGGTGCAGGACCTCGGGAACGTGCCGGGCTTCGGGCAGGCGGTCCGGGTGCTGGTCGAGCGCGGCCGCTCGTTGGCGGCATCCTTTGCCGAGCGTCTCGGCCTGCGCGAAGGCGATCCGCTCGTGCCGGCGCATATGGGCAGCCGGACGCCGGAACAGATCGCAGCGGTGCATGCCGTCGCCTCGGCCATTCGCCACCTCGGCGAGCGCGAGGCGGCGTTCCCGCGCGCCGAGATCTACCGGACGGCGCTCGGCTTTGCGCTGCCGACCTCGATGCCGGAGATCGAGCGCCGCGTCGACCAGCTGCTGCGTCAGGGGCACCTGCTCAAGGGCAAGGGCGCCGACCGCGATTTGGTGACGACGCGCGATGCGATCGGCCTTGAGCAGCGGATCATTGCGGGCGTCGAAAACGGTCGCGGGGTTGCGCCTGCGATCGTAGCGGCCGACGTCGCGGGCGAGCGGCTGCAGGCGCTTTCCCAGCTCAAATATGGCATGACATTGAACGCCGGGCAGGAGAGCGCCGGCCGCCTGCTGCTCGGCTCGCTCAACCGCATCGTGGCGATCCAGGGCATTGCCGGGGCGGGCAAGAGCACGGTCCTCAAGCCCGTCGCCGAGATCCTGCGCGAGGAGGGCAAGGCGGTGCTGGGGCTCGCGGTGCAGAACACGCTCGTCCAGATGCTCGAGCGCGAGACCGGCATTCCGTCGATGACCGTCACCCGCTTCGTGCGGCGGCATCGCGACCTCCTCGAAGGCGGCGATCCGGCGCGCCTCGCCGAAGCCCGGGCCGCGATGCGCGGCACGGTCGTGCTGCTCGACGAGGCCTCGATGGTGGGCAACGCCGACAAGGAAAAGCTCATCCGGCTCGCCAATCTGCTCGAGCTCGACCGCTTCGCCAGCATCGGAGATCGCAAGCAGCTCGGCGCAGTCGACGCCGGCAAGCCCTTCGACGTGATGCAGCAGGCCGGCGTCGAGGCCGCGGTAATGAACATCAACGTCCGCGCCCGCGAGCAGGCGCTTCGCCAAGCGCAATATGCGGCGCAGGGCGGGCACATCGATGAGGCGCTGCGGCACTTGGGTAAGCATGTGGTGGAAGTGGCCGGGGGAGCGGCCGTCGAGGCCGCTGCCGCCTGGCTGTCGCTGTCGCCGGAGGAGCGGGAGCGGACGTCGATCTATGCCTCCGGTCGGGCATTGCGCAGCCAGGTCAATGACGCAGTGCAGGCGGGCCTGCGCGCCAACGGTGAGCTCGGGACGGCAGGGATGCGGGTCGACACGCTTTCCCGCGTCAATGTCACCCGCGAGGAGCTTCGTTACGCCCGCACTTATGCGCCGGGGATGGTGGTCGAGGTCGACCGGCGTCAGCGCGGACAGAAGCTGCTCAAGGGCCAGTACCGCGTCGTCGAGACGGACGCCGCGCGCGAGCGGGTGACGCTCGAGAACGAACGCGGCCGGCGTTTCGAGTTCCGTCCCGGACGGCTCCGCCCGCAGGGCGAGCCGGATCCGCTGCGGCTGTTCGAGGTCCGCCCGCTCGACATTCACGCGGGCGACCGGGTCCGCTGGACCGATACCGACCACAAACGCGGGCTGCTCAATGCCGACCAGGCGCGCGTGGTAGCGATCGACGACTGGCGCGTGACGGTGAAGAGCTCGCTCGGGGCCGAGCACCAGCTATCGCGCGGCGATCCGATGCTCGAGCGGCTCGATCTCGCCTACGCCCTGAACGCGCACATGGCCCAGGGATTGACCTCCGATCGGGGGATCGCGGTCATGGACAGCCGCGAGCGCAATCTGTCGAACCAGCAGACCTTCCTGGTGACGATCACGCGGCTGCGCGACGGCCTGACGCTCTTCGTCGACAACGCGGGCAAGCTCGAGGCAGCCGTCGAGCGCAACCCGGGCATGAAGCGTTCGGCGCTGGAGACCGTCGATCTCCTCCGCGACGCCGCCGCAAGGGGCCAGGCGAAGGGGAGGGCGCCGCTCGCCGAACGCGAGCCGCCCGAGCGCGAACGGTCGCTCACCAAGCCGTTTGAAATCGGAATCTAGCGGCGCAGGCGTTCTGCGCCCGCCGTTCAGTTCATCCGCTCGATGGGCGGTGCTTGCCCGCCGGTCGCGCAAAGCTGCGCGATGCACGCGGCGATGGCCTGCCAGGTACGGACACCCTCTGCATCACCATTTAGAACTAGTGCGCCGATCTGCTCGGCGGCATGGAGCGCCGCGTTCTCGCCGTGGGTCTGCAGCACCCGCTTGGCGCAGGCCCACAGCTCCCATTCGCCGAGCATCAGCGCAAATAGCCGACGATGCCTAGGAGGAAGGCGATGAAGCCGTAGCCGACGAAACCCGCGGCGAGAACATATTCGATGTTGATCCTCACTCGCCGGGGGCGCGGCTGTCCGGCGGGCCAGACCTGATCGCAGACGAGCCCGTTGAACCCGGCGCGGTGACCGACCACGTCGACCTCCGTGTCGACGAGACGGCGGGCTCGCCGGTCCGTCTCGAGTTCCCACACCCCGCCGCCGTCCGCCCGAAGAAGCAGGCCGTACGGCCCCTGTTCGAGGCGGCCCCGCAGGTGCAGGTCGGCGTTCAGCGGCACGCGGGTCCTTTCCAGTAGCGCTCCCACCGCAGGACCGTGCGCGTGCGGATCATCGCGCACGACAGATCCGCACCCGCGGGCAGGCGGCACCAGGCCGCCGTTCTGTTGCCGCCGGCCGAGCCTTCCGAGCGGCAGGTCAGCTTGGGACCGGCAACGGCAACATGCCCCGTCGAATTGTGCCCGCGAGCACCGCCGAGCAGGTCGACGAGCGCGTTCCGGGCTTCGATCGGCGAGGCGTCGGGGCAGGGCTGGTTGGTTCGGCAGGTCCCGTCCATCTCGCGCGCCGCGATACCCGAGAGACGGACGTGCGGTCCCTCCGCGCACCAGACGGGGCCATCGCCGTCCCAGACGTGGGTCGGCGTGCAGGTGAAAGTCTGCCCGGCGGCAACGATCGAGGCGGCAAGGAAAGTCAGCATTGGGCGACGGGCTTACTGCAGCGCACGGCCGAACCAAAGCACCCGGCCCACAATGTTGATGCTGCGGCGCTCGAGACCTCGCCAGCTCGGATAGGCCGGGTTGTCGCTCACCACGGAGATCCGGCGGCCCTGCGGTTCGATCGCGATCCGCTTCACGTTGAGCGCGTCGTCCATGCGCAGGACGTAGATGCCGTCGCGCAGCCGCGACTGCCCGTCGCCGAGGTCGACCATCACTTCATCCCCGTCGTGCAGGGTCGGCTCCATCGAGTCGCCGTGCACCCCGATGATGGACAGGCTCGCCGCCTTGCTGGCCGTCAGCCGGCGGAGCCATTTCTCATCGAAGCCGAACTGGGCGCATTTGGATTCCATCTCGGCCAGCGCCCCGTGACCGGCGGAAGCCTCGACGCTGAGCACGGGAACGTGGACGAGCTCGACAACCGGTCCCGACCGGCGGTCGGGGGCGCCAAGGACCTTCTCGTCGACTCCGAAGAAGCGGGCGAGGACGGCACGATCCTGCTCGTCGAGACTCCGCGGGCTCCCGCGCCGGATGTACTGTTGAATATAGGCTGCGTTGCGTCCGAGAAGGCGGGAAACCGAGGAATAGTTGTACCCCTTTTGCTGGATCAGTTCGTCCAGCGCTTTGCGTGCTTCGTCCATCGCTGCCGGTCCCATTTCGTGCGTCTAGGAAAACTGATCCTAGACTCTAGGAGGCCTTCCTAGTAGGAACATAACGGGAACGCAAGAGCAATGCGAGTCGAGTGCCGTGGAGCTTCTGGAGCAGGTTGAGAGCTATTTGGCGCAGACCAGGCTGCCGCCGAGCACGTTCGGGCGGATGGCGTTGGGCGATCCGCGCTTCGTAGAGGACCTGCGCGCCGGCCGGAAGCTGCGGCGCAAGACGCAAGAGCGCGTGAGGTGCTACCTCACGCGAGCCAAGAGTCGCATGGCATAGTAGGACAGGGCCCCACGACAAATTTCTGACGAACCCGTTGCTCTTGCTGACCGCCTGCGGCGCCTCTGCAAGTCTGACTAAATTGCGGCTGTTCAGAGATTGATCGAAGCGGATCGTCCGAGGTGTTGGGCGTTTCAAAGTGAATGGCCGTCCACCGCTGCGTACGGTGTGCCGTCAAGTCCCAAGCTGCGAAGGCGGATTCGAGACTGATCCGTGGATGTTCAAGGTATTGAATGAACGTGTTTATTTTTGGAGCGAGAGCAAGCGGGCCTATCCGAGATGTGCCGAGAATGCCCCTAAATCGCTCTCTGGCTACCAAATGACCTTCGTTCGGTGAAAAACTGCGGCTCGTTTTCGGCGCTATTCTGCGGTTTGCAGGAGTGGCGCGGATTCTCGTGCTGAGCAAACTCCTGCCATTAACTAACTCCAATAAAGGGGCACATTGACACAAGAAGAGGGGCCGGCGGGTACCGCCGGAGCATCCTGGTGAACCGCAATGCGGTTGTGGCGGGGCTAATTTAAGCGCCCCTGTGCGGAGGGCTCGCCCGTCTTCGCCTTGGTCAGGAAGAACCGCTCGTTTGCAAGTTGGACCCCAAGGGCAAGACCGCTGTGTAGGCCTGCAACGCTATCAATGAGCTGCCCGCGTGGCGAAAGCCAGATTGCTGGATAAAATCGGCGTGCCGAGCAGGCCCATCGATGTTTGTCTGCGGAAGATTATCGGCAGTGGCAGTACTCTCGCAGCGGCGTCCGTAAGCCCCGTCTGGCTCGAATATTGACCTGAAGACAAGCGACTGTCGCTTGTCTTCAGGCGCGATCCATTGCGCGTTCGCGCCATGCGATCACCAGCGTCCTGGAGGCCTAACGACGCGTTCGAGTGCGGAGGCGGACCGCAGTGCGGATATCGTGTAGATCGACGCGGTTAGTGACAAACTGGCGGCGCATCTCATGGAAAATGGGGCGCATTCGGTCCGGATCTTCGATCGTCAGGATCAACGAAAACGGCACGCCCTCTGGCGGGAATTCAGCTTCCGCCCGTACGATGCTTTCGACCTGCAATCGCCATTCCGTGCTGGCTCCGACACCGTCCCGGAAGTCCTTTTCGTATCGTTTGGTGGGCCACCATTTTAGGCCCTGCGAGATCAGCGCGCGCTCAGGGATTGTCAGGCTTGAGGCCCGTGGCAGAAAACCCTGCTCGATCTTATCGTTCCAGCTTGGCAAACCATCGCTGCGGTCGATTGGCTGACGCTGCTGCAATTTTGCATCGAGATTGACGCGTACAAATTCCGTTCCAAACGCTTGATCGATCGGTGGATCATAAACCAGCGTCATGCGAACCTTGCCTCGGCAAGCCAGAGTATCTGGGTCGACTAACGAGGCGGGCCAAGGAAAAGGGAAGCGTAGCACGGCAGGGCGGCGTTCGCCGACCGTCAAGCGGCTTTCAAAGACCAGTGTGATCGAATGATCGTCGGTCTCCAGCATCGAAGCTGCGTCACTTGGCTGACCGAAGCCAACGAACTGCCGTGCGATTTCCTTCAGCGACCGATTGCTCAGGCACTCTGGAATCACTGCATTGTGGATCGCGAATGCCCGCAACGTGCGAACGGTCAACTCCTCCCGAGTCATGATATCAAGCGAGGCAATCGTCTTAGCCACGAGGGGAGCAGCGAAGCTGGTGCCACGCGTATCGCATCGCGACCCGTCCATGGCGCAAGTCGCGAGCGCGGTGGCTTCGTTGGTGGAGTCGCCTACACCACCATAATGGCCGAGGTCGGGTTTGATGCCGACGCGAAGTCCCGGGCCACGGCGCGTGTACGTCGCCGGCGCACCCGCGATGTGGGCGCCATCGGGCGGATTGAGTGCGCCAACCGCTAACATCCTTACACCTTCGCACGGCATGAAAATTGTGTCTGGATTTGTACGGGACGCGAGAGCCTCAATTGCCTGGCGAGGCCTACGCGGCCAAGGGGGCCGCCATTCCGCACCTTGCAGATTGCCGGCAGAGTTGATGATTAGGACGCCATGCCGATCCTGAATTTCATCCAGGCGGGCCGCGTAAACGCTGTAGAGGTTCTGCTCGACCGGCGAGGTGACGTTCAGCGACATATTGAACACACGCACGCCGTGAGTGTCCCGCGCTTCGACAACCGCAGCCTCCAACTCCTCAAGGAACGCCTCGAAACCCCGCACGCCGTAAACGTCTAAGAAGCGCTCAGTGGGCATCAACGGGATGTCGAAAATATCGCATCCATCTTCTTCGCGCCCGACTTCTGCCCCGTTTGCACCGCGCGCCCCGACCAATATCCCGGCGACCATCGAACCATGCTTGGTGTCGAACTGGCTGTCGTCGAGATAATCGTAGCGATAATGGGTCCATTCGCTGAGATGGGAGGATACCCCGGTGTCGATCACACCGACCTTCGGATAGGTGCCGTTGGCGACCCGCGCAGGAACCACGAATGGCTGAGGCGATGGCACCGCCGCTGGATTGGATGTCTCCAGCAGTACGGGGAAGCGAATCCGGCGGACCAAGGGATGTTTGGCCAGGACATTTAGGACTCTTTCGTGGCGCTCTACGTTGGCGTCGACCGAAGCCGCGGAGGGCGCGACTGTCAGCTCGCCTTTGATAGCGCGACGATCTTCGATGAGTGGGTTAGTCGGCGATGTCGTGACGAGCACTTCTAGCGAGGGGAGGCTTCCGGGGCTCGGCAAGAGCGCGGCATACATGCCGGGTCCGAGTTTAGCGATCTCATCCTGAAGCGTATCGAAGCTTTGGCGAAGGCCAAGAACGTCATCGTTCACCGGTGAGTCCAGGGGGCGCTGCTCAAACAGTTCCACGACATATCCGCTCGCAGCCGATGGCTGCAAAAGCGCCTGGACGGCTTGAGAGGCGGAGAATGAGCGCTTGCCAGCGAGCGGGGCGATCTCGATTTGTTCGATCGCGCCCAGCTCATGCCTGAAGCGGGTGACGAAGTGATACCGTTTGCCGGTATTGCGGCTAATGCGCGTCTCACCCTGCAACTCTGCGCTTTCAAACCGCGTCCGCAAGCGCGGCAGGTAATAGCGCGGGAACCGGTAATAGAGTTCACCTGGCGCTCCCGCGCCTACGCAGGGGAACTGGTCGTTCAAAAACAGGCTGCGATTGGGCCGATAGGATTTTGCGATTGCCTCTGGGCGCATGCGAACTCGAACGTATGCGACCGGACCGAAGCGAGAGGTAGCTAACTCGGCGTCGATTCCTTCGAGCCGACTGAGCATGGCTGCCTTGTGTTCGGCAAAACCCCGGTCATTTCCTTCGAAGAAATCCTTGTCCGGACCCGCTCGACCCGGATCGGGCGCACGGATGTAGGATTCATCATTGAGGACGATCTGAACGGGATTGTTGGCCATCATGCACTCGCTGTGTTGTCGTGTGCTTCCCGGGCCTCCCAATCATTTGACGAGCGAGAGACCTTACTTTGGCTGCATTGAAGCATCTGAGCCAAGCTATCCTGCCGAATGCCGAGATCCGCGTGGAGGATTGCACCGATGAATCCGGCCTCATCTTCCATCAGCAGGCGGGCAGGCTCCATGTCTTGCGACTCGACGCCAAGCCTCGGAAGAATGGCTTTAGTCGCGGTTGTAACGCTTGCCGGAGTCACCTCCTCGCCTGACAAGGCGAGGCCTCGGCGCAAGCTGTCTGCAAAGGTTCGCAATTCAGAGCCCGAGCGCGGGCCAGCGACGAAGCTGAGCATTTTCAAAACATCATCGGACAGATTCAACGAAGCGAGGAACGAGCGCAGCATCAACAAACGGGTGACCGCGTCTGGAAGGCCGATGGAGATATGATTTTCAAAGCGCCGCCATACGGCTGGATCGAGCAGACCATCGTGGTTTGTGATCGCAATCGTCAGCCCGCGATCGGCGCGAGCATCTAGATTCTGAAGCAGCGTGTTTACGACGCGTTTGAGCTCACCGACTTCGTGCGGATCATCACGCATCTTGGCGAGCGCATCGAATTCATCGAGCACGAGGATACAGCGGTAGCGGTTTGCGAAATCGAACAAGTTCGCGATATTCCGAGCGGTGGTGCCGAGGAATGAGCTGACAAGCCCATCGATACGCGCGTTCACCACCGGCAGATTTAGCCGCGCCGCTAGCATGAACGCGGTCATCGTTTTACCCGTGCCGGGGGGGCCGTAGAACAGACATGAACGGGAGGGCTCCACGCCCATAGCTTGCAATGCAGCCGTTCGCTCCCACTCCGAAAGAAGTCCGTTCAACGCGAGCTGCAGAGTCTCGTTATAGATGGGCTCAGGCTTATTCCGGCCTGGCTCCAGCACGATCTCAGCCAACGGTACACTTGTCTCTCGATCGACCGGCGGTGGGACGTTCGCGGTCAACGCGTCGCCGGAAATCAAACTGCGCGAGACTTCCACAGTGCTGGGAGCGAGGACGCTCTCATTTGACACGGTTTTCAGCAGGCTAACGAGCATCTCCGCATCGCGCTCATCGCCTGCCTTTTTCAGACGATCACGAAGGCGCTCAACCTGACGGCGAAAGCGCGGATCACCCTGCTCCAGCCCGATGCGGCAAAGACTTTGAATTACGGAAAAATGGTCCATCGGCACTCTCAGTGGGGCTCAATTATGCCCTTGAGCATCAGTTTATGCACGATAGCAACCAAATAATGCATGGCGCTTGCCATTTTATGCATCGAGTGGTAGTCGTGCTACATCGCCAAGCGAACGGCGAACTGGTCAAAGGAGGCCTGTATGAGCGATAACAACCGGTTTGTGGTGAAGCGCCCAGATGGATGGGCGGTGGTCAAGCCAAACGCTGAGCGCGCTAGCGCCGTGACGCGCACGCAGGCGGAAGCTGAGGGCCGTGCGAAGGAAATCGTGCACAACCTTGGCGGGGGTGAAGTCCGGGTGCAGAATCGCCAGGGCAAATGGCGTGACTCCGATACCGTGGCTCCCGGCAGCGATCCGAACCCGCCGAAGGATAAGAAGCACTAAGCCCACCCGGCCTCGGCACGCTCCCTCCATACGTCAAGTAGGCGGGCGATAACGCTCGGAGACGGCTCGCGGCGACGCTTGAGGAGAGCGGCCACGAGCTCGCGCACTCATGCATTCTCTGTTGAGCTCGCGGTCGGCAATCCGCATCCAGCGGCATGGGACAGCAACCGGCCATAAGCCCCGGCGTAAATCTCGCGGCGGCGAGCCACTCGAAGCTGTGCCAAACTTGTTAAGGCCGAGGAAATTGCCGTATCGCCTTCGCCGCGACCGCTGCTTCTTTGCACAGTCGGGATATTAGTATCTCTGCGATCCAGTGTCGGTGTCCCCGACGCCCCCCCAGAACGACATAATGAGCGCCCCGGCCATCGATCCGGTAAGTTGAAACCTCGGTATTGTAGTGTCCAAGCTTGTTGAGCGCTTCAGCCAAGCTCAGCAGTCCGCAACCGGAATGCGATCGATCAAGCTTGTGCGCCGCCTTCATGTCGGCTTGCTCCTGCTGAGTGACCGGCTCAATGAGCAGCCCGACGGCTCCCGCCAGTTCGGAAGCATCGAGGTAGCGATGATCGCGCTCATTTCGCAACGTCTCGAATAGAACGGTTAACGCGTCCCATGCTCCGCTGGACACAACCTCTATTCTCCTGGTGTCTCCGGCCGCGAGGGCTAGTTTGAACTGCTTGGAGCGGCGACGAATTGTACCGATCGCCTCTCGTGTCCGCCGAGAGCGTGGAATAATCTGAAAATGCCCCACCACCCCCACTCATGCGCCTCCCCAACGACACTGGACTACACCTGATAGCCTGGAACATCGCCTGAGATTAGCACCTAACGGCCTGCTCCCTGCCGGCTAGCTTTTGTCCGCTTGCTCTCCTTTATTTTCACAGGCGTTGCCGCGGCCTCGATCGGCGAAGCGCGCTGCTCGAATAGCTGGAACAGGAATTCTACGCGATCTCGTTCTGAATGAAAGCCGCCCTTCTTGTACAAGTGGTCTACCAACTTATCGTTCGCTTGGTGCGCTTTCCGTAGGTCAGGCGGCATCCGGCTCGGAGCATAAAGCTCTTCGAGAGTTGAGCCGTGGTGGGCCAAACGAGCGTCCAGGATCGCTTTGGCGGACGCGTTGAGCTTTTGTTTGACGGTGTCTGAGAGTTCCGGCCACGGGAATGAATTATAGACTGTAGGAGCGTAGCTGTAGCGGCTCTCTAGTCGACCGGTGACGGTTCGCATCCAGCCCATGTGCATCGCAGACGTAATTAGAGCGAATAGCCACGGCTCTGAGACCGGGACGAGAAGCAATTTATTGCTGCCTATGACCTCGGGCGGCAGGAGCGAAATAGGGATGTAATCTCTCGTTTCCGATGAAACTTCGGGGATCGCGAGATATTCGGTCTTAGGTTGGCGGTCTTGGGTGAACAGCCAAGGATAGTTTGCGAATTCACGAACGCTCGCCGTCGGGCTTCGAAGGCGCCCAGCCCGGACGCGCTCTAGGCGCTCTTCAATTTCCCGCGAGTGTGCGAAGTCCTTTGGCTTCGTACCCTTAAGCCAAAGGCACCACCGCCAACCTCCTTCAACGAGTCGAAATAATCCCCGGCCTGTCCGTAGGCTTTGACGAGATCGCGTCCCGTGCTTTTCTGCTCCACCAATAAAACACCTGGCCAGAAAAGATCGATAAATCCTGCACTATTATCGAGCTTCTGAACGTGTTTTTCAAAACGCGCAACGGAGCGGCGACGGACGCCAAATATCTCGAAAAACTCATTGTAAAAGGTCTGGGTGTCACCTTTTTCGTAGCCTTCGTTTGCCCATTCGCTTGCAAACGTAGCTGCTCTGGCTCTTATCTCATTCCAACTCAGTCGCACCGCAGCCCCCTCGCGTCAGTGGGCAGGGATAGGGAAACGTAGGGGTGACCGCAATGACGGCGCCCTGCAGCGACCCCTTTCTGTTGTGCCGACGCGCCACCGCGCGCGGAGGGAGCCCCCATCTCTCCTGCCGCTCCATGAACTGCAAGATAGCTTGCGCACGGCGTGCGTCGCGTGCGTTTTGAGGAGAAATTCCCCGCTATTCAATGGTGCGGGTTGCCGCGACGCCGTCATCGAGAGGAGAGGGGGCGACTGGGTCGATTTGATGAGGGGCGCGCTACAGCCGAATTCCCTCCCATCCTTTGCAGGTATTTGCTATGTTCCAAGGAGCAGCAAGATGAACGCCATCATGTCCGAATTCGACCGTCATCGCACAGAAGCGCCGCTCCCAAGAGATTGGCAAGGCCTCGCCGAGATCGACCATGCGATCCGCGAGAACCGAATTACGGAATATCGGATTAGGAAATCTTGGGCGGATCCATGGGCCAGGAAGCTCACCATCGTCGGAGTCCTCCTGATCATGGCGGTGTTCTCGTTTCTAATCGGTGCATCCTTCGGTCTGTGGTGAGCTCGCCTCAGATCACCACTTCTTCACATCGTCGGCAGCCTCGGCACTCGCTCCGCGGGCATCTCTAGTGACGGTATCAAGGCGATCTCGCGCTTCGCCGATCCGCTGACGCCCAGCCTCCTGCACGCGTTCGACCTCGTCGCGGAGGTCGCCGGCATCCAGCTGCGGGGCAGATGAAGGCATGCTCCCGCCGACCGAAGCTCCGCTTCGGACCTCCTCGGCATCAGAGAGGTTCGGGCGGGACACAGGCTGCCCGGACGCGAGTACAAGACGGTCTTCGATCCCATCCCGGAGCTGTTCCGCGTAGCCCTCAATGAACTTAGCCTGCAGCGCCTGGCCTTCCGGGCTGAGTTGGAACGCCACGTCGTCGAAGCGAACGCTTCCATAATAGTCGCGATTGCGCTCGATCTCGACGAGACCCCACTCACGGTAGGCTTGGGACATATTGAGGCTTCCCGCCACACTGTTGCCTTCAAAGAACGACGCCTGGCTTTCCAACCGGTTCGCGAGCTCCTCCGCGCGCCGCGCCTCACGGGTGTAGCTTTGTGCTTCGGTCAGAGAGGCGTTCATACCGCTCGCTGTGGTCGAGATCGAAGAGCTCGACGAAGTGCTCACCGAGCGAATGAAACCATCTCGCGTGCTCGCCCAGTTTCGGCTGTCCGACATCTGCTGAAGACTGCCCATGATCCGCGATCGGTCTTCCGAAGCAATGCCGATATCGCTGTCAGTCCAGGTACGGCTTCCGCCGCCCCGAGCCCCGATACTTCCCGATAGAAGACCGGCCTCTCCACCTACCTTTGCGCCAGCTTCGCCGCTGAGGAACCAAGCGGTGCTAATGTCGTCGGCCGCGCGGCGCGAGAGCCCGAACTGGCGCTGCAGGTTGGTCGATGCCTGATCGACCTCGCTGAATGCGGTCTGGATGCTGTCCGAGCTGGACTGGCCGGTGGCGGTCTCGAAGGAGCTGCCGCGGCTGAACTGGTCGCGGAGCTCGCGGAACCTGGTGACAGCGCTGGTCGTCGATTCGGTGGCGATGTTGGCATAGGTCTCGCTGTTGGAGCGGGCCTGCGAGGCCATCGTCGACAGTCGCGACGTGAATTCTTGGCCGAGTGTGGGAGTGAACGGATAGCTCGAATTGGGGAGCTGGTCGTAGCTGGCTTCGGCAAAGCTCGTGGTCATCGAGCCGGTGTCGCTGAAAGTCCGGGTCTGGCCCGCACCATAGGTGAAGCTCGGGGCGATCGTGCCTTGCGCGAACTGCCGGGTGAGCACCGTTGAGTTCTCGAAACTGGTGTTGCCGAGCGAGACATTGCCGGTGCTCGCCTCGCGGGCCGCTTCCTCGGCGGCGTTCTGGCTGGGGTTGAGATAACTGGTGGCGTGGTGCGAGATCGCCATCGCGCCCTTGGCGACGCCGCCAGCGAGAAACGGCACCGAGGCGATGAGATAGCCGGCGAGGGTGCCGATATCGCTGTTGACGTCGGCCATGCCGGTGAAGCTGGCGAGGCTGAGGCCGCTGGTGCCGGCGACCGCGGTCATGTCGGCTGCGCCTTTCACCATCAGCATCATATGCAGGATCACGAACAGCGGACCCCATGCGGCGAGATAGAAGAAGCCGGTGACGTAGCCCTTCAGGGCGAGCGGACCGGTCTTCGGCATCAGGAACAGCGGGAAGAGGACCGGGAACAGCGCGTAGAAGAGCACCGTCAGCACGACGTTGAGCAGCGGCACCCACTTCATCGCGTTGCTGGCGATCGAGCCGTAGGTCCGCTCGGTCTGGATGTCGGCACGGGTCTGGGCGTAGACGTCGATATTGCCGGCCCCACTGCTGCCGGACATCGAATGCATCGCCTGGCTCATCGCGTTGATGGTCAGGGTCTGCTTGAAGAGGTCGGTGGCATTGGCCGAGACGCCGGCCAGGTACTGATAGGCGATCGGCAGGTCGGCAAAGAGCTTGGCCTTGGCAAGCGCGGCGGTCTGGTTCGGGTAGAGCTGGCGGCCGAACACCGTTCCCATGCCGTCGATCAGGCCCACCCACTGGGCGTTCAGCGCGGAATAGGCCTCGCGGCAAGTGACGATGCTCGAGGCGACCTGCCCGGACGAGGGGTCGCGCGTGAGGAAGCGCTGCGCGCGGGCCTGGCTGCCCGGCGCGATGGTCGCCCAGATGTCATTGGTCTCGGCGAGCTGCTTCATCGAATAGCGGCCGAGCAGCACGTCGTAGAACACGCACTGGCGGAAATGCTCGTCGAGATTGGCGGCGAACTCCGGGTCGGAAATGCGCAGGGAGCGTGTGGCATCGTAGAGCCGCGCGCCGTAGATCATGCCGTTCTTCGAATAGTTGAGGTCGCCCGGCAGGCCGAACACGACCTCGGCCGACCCGGTCAGGTAGTCGCCGACTTGGCTGGTGAAGCTCGCCATCAGCGCAAGGCCGAGCGGCACGTTGCTGACGTTGGCGGGAGCGAGGCCGGGGTTGAGCCGGTCGGTCACGTGGACGTCGAGCCGCGGCACCATCAGGCACGAGTAGATCAGCGTCGCGCCAAGGAACCAGTTGATCCACGCGCGCCAGTCCTGGTTGAACGCGAGCGTCAGCGCGGAAAGGCCGAGGCCCATCACCAGCACGACCTGGATCAGGCTCTTGTAGCCGCCGTTGCCCGTCCAGGCGGCGACCGCCTGGAAGACGTTGACCAGAAAATCGCCGCCGCCGACGGTGAAGATCTCGACCATCCCGGTATTCCTTGCGCGATCAGTGGGTGAGCGCGCGGGTCTGGACGCCGCGCGACCAGTCGAGCGAGGCGGCCATGCCGGGCGACATCGAGGCGGCGAGGACGTTCTCTATGAACGCCGTCTTCTCGATGATCTGCATGATCGCGTTGACCTTGAGGTGCGTGTTGGTTTGCCGATCGGCGAGCGCCTGGCGCACCACATTTACCTGGCCTTGCCACATCGCGATCTTGGCCTCGTCGGCGCCGATGAAGCTCGACATCGAGCGGCCGGCTTCGCCGACGATCCGGTCGAGCACCGCGAACAGGAGGTCGACGCTGGCGATCTCGGCAAGCGTCTCGCGATCGTCGGTCGGCATGCCGCGCCCGTAGGCGGCCTGGACGGTGAGGATCTTGTAGAGCGGCACCGACGCCACCTGCAGCAGCTCCTTCTGCGCCTCGGTGATCGCGGTGTCCTCTCGGATCGCCTGGACCATGCCGCCGATCAGCGCCGCGACGCGCGGGCGCAGCGCCTTGGAGGCCGGCACGCTGAGGGTCTTGAAGGTGGGGTTGAGGCACTGGTCGGGCTCGTCGCAGTCGAACACCTTCACGCTGCTTCCCGGAGTGCCGTCGAGCAGCGCGGTCACCAGCGTCGAGGAGGCATCGCCGGCAAACGGCACGAACTTGCCCGCCTCGTCGTCCTTGGGCGGCACGTAGATGATCGTGCCGATCAGCGTCATCGCGTACTCGGCGAGTTCGCGGTCAAACGTGCCGTTCGGGGAGAAGAAGGCCGACTTCTTGAGGATGGTCCAGGTGTAGTTGCGCGGCACCGCCGGGTTGACGTCGGCATACTCGCCGTCGCCCTGCGCCGTGGTGCTCGCGCGCTGGCCCTTGGTGCCGCAGCCGTGCTTGGCCGCGGCATAGTCGGTGAAGATGCCTTCCGAGTTGCCGATCGCCTCGCAGATCGCCTTGTCGGCAAGGTCGCCCTTGGGCCAGACGCCGCCGACCAGCCCCTGCGCGAGCTCGCAGCTGTTGATGTTGAGATTGTTCATGAGCTGAGCCTTCTGGCTGAACTCCTGCATGATCTTCGAGCACTCGGGGCAGACGGTGTCGATCGCGAGGCTGAAGGCGAACCCCACCGCGTTGTTGGCGACCGCCTTCATCATCGCGACGAGCTCGCTGGCGTTGATGAAGCTGAAGGAGCCGGCGAAGATGTCGATACCGCCGCAGCCCGCGCGCGCCCGCGGCAGCTGCAGGTTGGCGATGTTCGTCGTCTTCTGCGGGAAGCGGGTCCAGACGTTGCCGAGGCTGTAGTAGCCGGCGGACTGGCCCTCGAAGGCAGTCGGCCCGTTGACGTTCGAGGCGCCGCCCACGTCGTTGAGGAACGCGTCCATCGAACTGCCGACGCCGGCCTGCGCGGAGGCAGCGGGCAGGGTGATCGCCAGCAGCGCGGCGACCAGGCGCTTCATCCTAATAGTCACGTCCGGCTTCCTTCGAAGTGAGGAGATAGATGCGGTCCTGGAGCTCATCGGCCGACATGACGCCGTAGCCGATGGGGATCGCCTGGCTCTTGAGCGCATCCCACAGCACGACCGCCGGAGTGACCTTCGGCTCGAGGCCCATGCGGGTGCGCTGGTTGGTCTCGACGGTGTAGTTCGGGAAATGGCGCGAGGGCCCGCCGTCGGTCGAGATCGCGCGCACGGAGATTTGCCAGGTCGAGGCGACGCTCTGCACGATCGGCGACATGACCTCGCAGGCGCCGCAGCTCTGGGCGAAGAAGTAGAACAGCCCGTAGCGCTCCGACAGCTGCGTCATGGCGGCGTTACGATCTGCGCTCCGCGCGTCCTGCCACTGCATCTTGCCGAGCGTCGAGACCGGCCGCTGCAGCGTATAGTCGAGCTCGGGATCCTGCCAGATCGCCCGCTGCCAGACATCGCTGAACAGCGAGGCGCGGTCGAGCTGCTCGCGCTGGAAGCGGATATAGGCGGTGACGTTGGCCGGCGTTGGCTCGAGGATCGCCTTGGCCTTCAGCTCGCGCAGCTGCGCGGTGATCGCGTCAAGCTGGCTCGTCGCGCTCGCCGCCGGTGGTGCCGCAGGCTCGGGCGTTTCCGAGGGTCGCGGCTTGGCGCAGTAGAACCAGTAACCGAGCCGCCGCTGCTCGCAGTAGAAGTCGTCCGCGCCGTCGCCGGTTGCGACGAGCGGCGGCTCCTGGCCGTGCGCTGGGGCGGTCAGCGGCGAGACGGTGGTCAGGGCGAGGCAGGCGGCCACGAGCCGCCGGGCGGGCCTACTGGCGTGCGCGGGCATAATAGTCCTCGATCTTCTGCTGGATGTCGGTGGCCGCCTCGAGCTCGTCGGGCAGGCGGGCGGCATCGGTGAACTCGGCATAGACCTCGCTGAAGTCCATCTTCGAGAGGTCGAGCCGGGCGAACTCGTCGATCGTGAAGCCGAGGCACTGCTCGGTCTTCGGCTTGCCCCACGGCTTGCTGAGTTGCTGGCGGCCCTGCTCCTGCAGGATCCGCGACAGCTTGGACTCGAAGCAGCAGTAGACCTTCTTCTTGGTCAGGCAGACGCCGAGGATGCTGTCCGAGCAATAGCTTCCGACGTAGGCGCACAGGCCCTGGGCATCGCGTTCGTGGAGCAGCATCTCCTCGCGGCTGCAGCCGAGCGCCACGAGCAGCTGGATTCCCGGGATGAGCGGAAATCCCTTGCCCTTGCAGCAGTTGAGAACGCCGAAAACCTGGGACGAGCAGGTGTTGCGCGTGCCGCGGAACAGGGTGAGCGTGTTGGAGTCGAACTCGCGGCGCGCCTGGTTCATCGCGTTCAGCGCGACCGCCGCGTCCTTGAACTCGTCATTGGCTTCGCGCTGGATCGTCTCGCACGAGCCGTCGATGCAGTAGACGTCGCCGTCGCAGATGAACTGGTTTGGGCCCGCCGGCTGATCGGGCACCGGGCAGTCGTAGACCCGCTCCCAGGTGCGGCACGGCTCGTCGGTCAGGCAGTCCTCGCGCACCAGCGTGCAGCCGGCGGTGCTGTCGAGCGCCTGGCAGTCCTGCGCTTCGATAAACTGCGCGCAGGTGTAGCTGCGCGACCAGGCCCAGCAGGGCTGGGTGACCGCTACGCCGTCGACGATCCGCGTCACCGGATCGCTGTCGGTGCAGGTCTCGGCGTCCTGCCGGCAGCTGCTGTCGGCCCCGAGGCTGGCGCAGCCGCTCTCGTTGCGCGCGGCCGTCGGGATGCGGGTGATCGTCTCGGCAAACCAGAGCTGGCCTGTTGCGGGGTGAGGATTGCCCGTGAGCCCGGCAACCGGCGCGCTGCACTCGACGATGTCGAAGCGATAGCGCCCGCACCGGCTGCTCGGCTTGAGGCCGTAGTGGCGGACGACCTGGCAGCCGTCCGCCGTGCCGACGTTCTGGCAAGTGCCGTTGCCGAGCGCGGTGGAGAATTGGCCGATCGACGGCGCGAGCCCGGTGTGGAACGGGACCTCGGCATAGTACCTGTAGGCCGCCCGCTGCTCGAAAGTGACCTCGAGCGCGACGCGGCAGCTCCGGGTTTCCTGGCTGGCCGTGTAGCCGGTGTTGCAGGTCGCCATGTAGCGCCCGGCGCTCCCCGTGCCCGCCGGCAGCGGGACGCAGCGGCCCTGCGAGCCGCCGATCGCCATCCCGCTGGTATAGGCGAGCGGATCCTCGCTCAGCACCTTGCTGCGCGCGATCACTGCATCGAGATCCTGCGGCGCGAAGCGCGCGCGCCGATCCATCGAATCCCGCATCGTGCGGTAGCCGGTGCTCGAGCTCGCCTGGCTCGCGGCATCGCGGCTCATCCATTCGGGATCCTCGAAATAGTCCGACTGGCCCGGCACGCCGCCGAAGTTGGGAACGCGGCTCGCGTCGGGGTCGGTCGCCGCCGCCTTCTGTGCGTCGGCCGCCTTCTCGCGCGCGAACGCCTTGCCGTCGGCCTTGGCGGCCTCGGTCGTCGTCTGAGCGTGGGCGACCCCGCCAAGCGTCAGGCAGGCGATGGACGTTGTCAGCAGCAGAAACCGTTTCATGGGGCGGGCCTTTCAAGTCGGGCAAGATGCTGGGCAGCGACGAGCGCGCCGGGGCCACCGCCGCGGGCAAAGGTCTCGAGCGCATAGGCCGCGCTCACGTTGCCGCTCATGCGGTCGTGCGGCGGGACGGCGCTCGTGCAGTCGAAACCGTCGCACAGGTCGAAGTCGCTGCTGGCGACGACGTAGGTCGGGACCGCTTCGACCCCGAACGCGCGGAACAGCCGCGGATCGATCCCGACGCTTGCCAGCTGCTCGCCGGGCCGCGCGACCTTCGACAGCGCGGCAGTCAGCGCCTTGGCGCTGTTCTGAGGCAGGCCGCGCAACACGATCACGCCGCCCGCCCGGGTGACGTCGTCGATCATCGTGCGCAGCGCGGCCGGCGGCATCGAGGTGCTGGCGAAGGCAATCAAGCGCGGGGCCTCGCCCATGCCCTCGCTCGCCATCGTGCCTGCATCGGCGACCATCCGGTCGAAATCGAAAGTTTGCGCCGGATCGGGCCTGGCGCTCTTTGCGGCCTCGCCGGCGAAGCGTCGGCCGTGCGCCTGGGCGTCGGCAGCGCTGGTCCGCGCCTCCTGGGCCACCTGCTCGGCACGGGCGCGGGCGCTGGCCGCCAGGGCATCGGCTTCGCCGGCCTGTTCGGCGGCGCGCGCGCGGATCGCCCCAAGATCGATGTCTTGATCGAGGCCGGGCTCGGCGGTCTGGGCCGCGGCGCCGGCGAAGGCGGCAGCGCTCGCCAGCACAGCGACGGCAACGAAATGGGGGAGGGTCTTCATAGCGCGCAGCAGTTCCGTTTGCGCCAGACCAGGTAGCCCATGTCCTCGCCGATGGCGGGATAGACTTGGCCTGCCGACATGAAGGTGGTGGAGGCCCCGATGGGCGCGCAGGCGTAGCGGCCCTTCGTTTGCGGGTTGGGATTGGTGGCCTGGAAGCGGTATTGCTGCTTGCGCATCACCGGCATCAGGTACTTGCCGCACAGGCCCTTGCTGCCCATCGTGCCCCAGGCGACGAGCTCGCGGTGCAGCTTGTACGAGAAGCGGGCGAGCGCGAGGCGCGAGGCCTGGACATGGCCGATCGTCGCCGAGACGTTGCCGTTCAGCGGGTACATCGTCCCCTGGCAGCCGGCGCACCAGAACAGCTCGTCGGTCGGCAGCTTGGCCGTCGCCGCGACGCAGTCGGCGGCGCAGGCCGCGAGGGCGAGCGGGTTCGCGAACAGCACCGCCTCGGGATTGATGATCGCGGTGAGCTCGCTGTCCTGCCACAGCGGGTCGATCTCGGTGATGTAGAGGATGTCGACCGAGCCGGTCTCGAGGCACAGGAAATCGGCGACGATCTCCATCCAGTAGATCAGCGGGTAGGCGTACCAGTGGACGTGCCACTGCGAATTGTACTGGGTCGCGCCGCCGACGGCAGAGGGCCCGGCCATCGTCTTGAACCCGATGTCGAAGCCCGGATCGAGCTTCATCCCGCCGAGATTGACGAAGCACCACGGCTTCATGCTGACGTCGGCGAGGCGGACCGGCTCCCAGAATCCCATCGCGATCCCCGGCCGCAGGCCGCACAGGCAGACCGGGGAATCGGGGTTGTTCGTGTCGGGCCGCTCCGACGGCCAGATCTTCAAGCCTCCGACCGAGATCGGGAACAAGCACGACCAGCAGATGTCGGTGATCGGATTGACGAACTTGCCGGTGCAGCGTCCGGGGCCGGCCTCGGCCTGGGCCGGCGTGCTCGCGGCCATGCTGAGGCCGACGAGGAGCAATGCCCCGCAAAGCCATGACAGAAGGGGCTTTCGATTTCTCATGACGGCGCGCGCTCCCTGCGCTCGATCGCATGCTCGGTGACGATGAGGGCGCGGCCCTGCTGCTCGACGGTCGCGGGAACGGCGCGGATGCCGAAGCGCTTCACGAGCGTGCCGCCCTGGTCGAAGTAGAACCGGCGCTGGCGGGCCTTCATCAGCTCGAGCGGCGCGCCGCGCACAAGGATCAGCTTCGCCCGGGTCGGCCCGAAGCGCCGCGCCGCCCAGGCAAGCTGCGCCGCATCGTCGCCGTCGAGGAACACGAGGGTGCTACGCAGCGGCACGGTGTCGAGCGGATTGACCCGCGTGCCCGCGGCGATGATCACCCGGCCCTTGTCGTCGGCAATGTTGCGCTCGACCGTGATCGTCGGATCGAAGCGCCAGCTGCGCGTCGCCGAGGCCGGGCCGACGCCTGCGACCGGCTCCGGCCGATTGACCCGCGCGATCGTGCGGCGCTTCAGCTCCTCGTTGAGCCGTGCGGTCTCCCCGGTCTGCTCGAGCCGGGTCAGGCGGGCGTGGATCTGCGCGAGCAGGTCGGGCTCGGCGATCGGCCACACGGCGCCTTGCTGGCCGTAGTCTCGGGCGGCGACGGGAACAGGCAGCGCGATCGCGGCGGCGAGGAACAGGTGCGGCCTCACAGGACCGCCCTCCCGGTCCCGAGGATGCGGTCGCGGCAGATCCACCCGATCGCCGCATAGCGGCTGTCGAACCCGTCCTTGTGGTCGGTGGTGACGAAGTAGCAGCCCCGCGGAACCGTGCCGGTCGGGCCGAGCGCGAGCGGCTCGCCGCGGCGGCTCCTCGGCTTGGCCTTGGCGACGAGGCGCCCGTTGACGAAGAAGGCGCGGTTCTTTTCGGTGACGACGTCGCCCGGAACGCCGCTGACCCTTTTGCCGAACGGCTTCGGCTCGCTTCCGAAATGCTTGACGAGCAGCGGCGAGGCGGGGGGATCGAACAGGATGATGTCGCCGCGCTCCGGCACCGCGCCGCGGGTCAGCCAGACCGCCCAGTAAGGCAGGCTCGGGCTGGCGTTGATCATCAGCGCGTGGTCGCGCGCGAACGCGGTCAGCGAGCTGAGCGCGAGCGCCGCGGCGCCGAGACCGCCCCACAGGGCGAGGCGGGGCCACGCCGGCGAGGCCGCGAGGATGTCAGCGGCGCGCATCGGAGACGGCTCCCATGCGGCGCGCGACATCGGCGCGGACCGCTTCGGTGAGGTCGGGCGTGCTGCCGGTCACTACTGCTTCGGCGACCAGGACGGTGCGGCCCTCGCGCGCGAGCCGGTCGACCGAGGCCTCGACCGCGTTGAGATAGGCCTGGACCCGCTGGCGGGTTTCCTCAGGGCTCCGCCCGGCGCGCGCTTCGGCTTCGACGAAGTCGCCCATGATGCCGCTCAGCTGGACCGTGACCACCTCGCGCTTCTCGAGCGCGAGGAGCTTGTCGGTCGCCCAGAGGCCCCAGAGCGTGGAGCCGATCATGCTCAGCGCGAGCGCGATCGCGGTCGGGTTGATGCCGAACCGGCCTTTCAGGACTTGCGTTGCCAATATGTTCTTCACGGCCTTTCCTCCCGGAGTCCTTCGTTGACCTCGCATAGGAAGCTCGGCAGCCGCAGGCAGGCGACCAGCGTGGCGAGGCCGACCAGGCCGAACGTGAGCTGGTCGACGAAGTCGACTTGCCGCTCGGGCTCGGCACCGAGGAAGCGGTCGGCGAAATTGGCGACCTGGGCGAAGAACAGCTCCGCGTCCCCGCCCGAGAGCATCAGAAAGAACAGCAGCGGCAGCCCGAGCGTCATCAGGTAGGTCGTGGCGAGGAAGCCGCCCGCCTTGAGGAGGATGTAGCAGGTGTCGGCGGCATGGCCGCGCCAGCCCTTGTCGGGCGGGGACAGATCCTGGCCGGGGTCGAGCCCTCGCTCCTGCGCCTGATCGGCCGGGGTGACGAGTTGGAGTGACATGTTCGGGGTCCTTGATTGAGGGTTGGATTCAGGTGCGGCCCGCAAAGGCGATCCGCTCGATCGCGTCGGCGAGCTGGTGGCCGCGGGCGATCTCGGCATCGATCGCGGCGAATGTCTGGGGCGAGCTCGAGAACAGCGTTGCCGAGTAGTCGTCGAGCACGAGCCGGCCGATGGCCTCAGTCTCCGGGCCCTTGATGAAGACCTCGGAATAGTCGCTGCCCGAGCGCTTCAGGCTGCGGATCAGCGTCTCGGTGCGGTCGTCCATATCGAGGCGTTTGCTCGCCTTGAAATCGGCGATCGTCTCGGGTTTCTGCTGGAGGATCAGCATCCAGTCGCTGTTCTCGAGCGCGGCGGTCGCGCCGTCCGACTTGTAGTAGTCGTTGAGCGACTGGGTCGCGGTCGCCAGCGCGCCGCCGTACTTGCGGCAGGTGCGGGCATAAGTCTCGACGAACTCGCCCATCGAGCCGCCCTTGAGCATCGACCAGGCCTCGTCGATCAGCAGCAGCTTGCGCACCTGGCGTGGGCTACGGGTCATCGCCTGGCTGGTCATGAACATAATCGCCGAGAGCACGACCGCCCGCAGCTCCTCGCGGCTTGCGAGGTCGGACATCTCGAACACCGTGAAGTCGGCGTCGAGCGCGAGGCTCGCCTGGCCTTCGAAGAAGGCGCCGTAGGTGCCCCCGGCCATGTAGGGCGCGAGCGCAGTGGCGAGATCGGCCGCGGCGTCGTTGCCTTGAGCCGCCAGCGCCTCGCCGACGCCGGTGATCGTCGCCGCGACGCCATGCTCGCTCCACACCGCGTTGACCGCCCGGTCGATGAGCCCGCGCTCGGTGTCGCTCAGCTTCTGGCTGTGCCGCGCCATCTGGCCGACGATCGCCTTGACCATGCCGAAGCAGTCGAGGCGATAGTCCTCGTCCTCCTGTGCCCGGACCGCGTCGATCATCGAGAAGGGGTTGAGGCAGAAGCCGGCCTTCATCGTGAACTCGACAAAGCGGCCGCCCTGGAGCTTGACCGAATGCTCGAAGCTGCGCCCATCGTCGATCACCACGACCTGCGCGCCCGCGCCGCGCAACGCCGCGCACATCTCCTGCAGCAGCACCGACTTGCCCGAGCCGGACTTGCCGCAGATCGCGACGTTGTGGTTGCCGGCATCGTTCTCGAACGGCGACCAGAAGAAGGGCTGGCCGCGGCGGCCGACGAACAGCAGGTGCGGCTGCGCGCTCCCCAGATACTCGCCCTGCATCGGCGCGATATTGGCGGCGGTCGTCGACAGCACCGTCTTGAACCGCTTCAGCCGCTCCATGTCGGCGCCGAGCCCGTCGGCGAGCGTCAGCGGCATGGCCGCGAGCAGGCCCTGGACCTGGAGATAGCGCTCGTCCGCGAGATCCCAGCCGGCCGCCTTGTAGATCGACTTGATCGCTCGCTCGTGCCGGTCGCCCGCTCCGAGCGGCGAGAAGGTCGTGATGCCGTAGAAGACCCGGACGAGCCGGCGGCCTTCCTGGAGCTCGGCCTGGACATGCTGCCATTCGGCGGCCTGCTCGCCGATGCGGGGCAAGAAGCGGGCGCTCTTCGTGCCCGCGAGGCTGGTCGTGCGCATGAATTTGAATCCGGCCTTGGCGCTGGCGGCTTCCTGGTCCGGATAGACGAGGCACAGCATCGTCGCGGCCGGGCAGGGGAAGCGCAGCTTGTCGGTGAACAGGTCGCCGATCAGCCGCGCGCATTCCCACGGCGCCCAGCGCTGCGGCATGTTGCGGACCGCGAAATGCCGCACGTCGAAGGCGTCCGGATAGACGGTGCCGATCTCGGGCACGCCGTCGTTCGTCCTGCCGGTCGGGCGGAAGCGCTCGGTCTTGAGGTGCATCCGGTCCTCGTGGACGACGAGCTCGATGTCGTGGCGGATTGCCTGCGCGGCGATCGGATCGTTGGGGTTGTAGGGCACCGCGTCGTCCTGCGGCGCGGTGGTCGGCGAGGTGAGGTCGTCGATGAGCGCGATCAGCTGCTGCGGCCCGACCTCGGCGACGCCGAGATTGAGCGACTTCAGCATCGCGACGAGCCCGTCGCGGGTCTGCTTGAGCTCTTCGTTGCCGACGCTCTTCGCGGCGGGGACGCCGACCGACACGATCACCTGGTGATGGCGCGCGTGGAACGGCGCGTCGGCCGAGCCCGATTCCCAGACGAGACCGTAGAGCCGCTTCGCCCGGTGGCGGGCGATGGCCTCATAGACCCCGCCCTGGACGTAGCGGGGCGCGAACCAGGGCGCGACGATCCGGCTGATGCGCGGGGAGGCGAGATGCAGCACCTGGAGGCAGGCGCCGGGCGGCAGGCCTTCGGAGAAGAACGCCCCGAGGATCTCGCCGGTGCGCTCGTCCGCGCCGATCAGCGGCGTTACCGAAAGGATGAAACCCTTCGAGCGCGCGTTGACATAGAGCCGGCTCGCCGGATCGTAGACCCGGTAGGGCAGCCAGTCCGACAGCATGTCGAGCATCAGCGGCGGGCGCGGCTTCTCGGCATGTTCGGCGTCGCCGAGCAGCCCGCTGAGCACGCGGTCCACAATCGTGTTCAGCCGCTCGGCCATCATTGCGGTTCCTTGTCGGCTTGCGCGGGCGCGGCAGACTGGCCGGCGGCGGCGTCGTTCGGGGCCTTGGCGGCCTCGATCGCCTCGATGGTGGGATAAGTCAGCGACGCATCGCCGCCGTCAGGCCGAGGGGTCCGATCATGCAGGGGAGGAGACATGTCGAACCCCTCGACCGCCGGTGCCGTGGCACCGGCGACGGCCTCGCGCGCCGTGGAGGGGAGGACCAGCGGCGAGGCGACGGGGGAATCCTGAGTAAGCGGGGTGGCCGGCGAGAAGGGCGAGCCAAGGTCGGCGGTGTCCGTTTCGCCGACCGGTGCGGCAGGGTCAGGCGGGGCCTGGGCCGCCTTGAGCTGCCGGCTGAGCTGGCGCATCAGCGGCGCGGTCTCTTCGCCGGGCTTGCGGCGCAGTTCCGCGGCCCAGCGCGGATTTTCGACGACGGCCCAGGCGACGGCTTCGTCATGAAGCGTTCCGGCTTCGTCGACATGCGACGGGAACACGATCCGCAGCGTGCGCTCCGACGTCCGGCCGGTATCGCCTGCGGCGACCCCGGCCCGGACATTCGCGAGCCCGGGTGACGAGGGAGCGTGCTCGAGCGTTGCGGTCGCGCCGGCGTCGATCACATGGCTGGGCGCGCAGCCGCCCTTGGGTGCGCGGCAGCTGAAGTCGCCCTCGACATTGGTGCCGAACGTGGTGCAGCCGCCGAGCGCCGCCGCGAAGCCGGCGCAGAAGATGAGACGCGTGGAAGTGGACATCGGAGTCATCCTTTGCTGGTCTGGCGGGGAGCGGCGCGGAGGAACGCGCGCAGCGCGGCCGCGGGCCGGTAGCCTTCGAGCACGGCGCCGTCGGACGGCCGCACGATGACCGGCGTGCCGCCGAAGCCGTGCGCCCTGGCGAAGGCCTCGTTGGCGTCGAGGCCGCTCGTGTCGCAGGGCTTGGGATTGGCGATCGCCGAACCGGCGTAAGCCATCCTCAGCGCGCGCTCGGGCTTCGGCGAGCACAGCACCTGCTCGGCGAGGCGGCGGCTTTCCGCGCCGAAGATCGAGATTGGGCGTTCCTCGACCCGCGCGCCGATCGCCTTCAGCTCGCCCTCGAGCTTCTTGCAGTAGCTGCAGTTGAAGTCCGAAAAGACGACCGCCTTTGGCCCGTCGGCCGGTCCCCAGGTGATGGCGCCGTTCGCCGGCAGACCGGCGATCGAGACCCGCGCCGGCACGCTCGGACGCTGCGGGGGCGGCTCGTCCTCTCCCGCCTCGCGGCGGGCGGCGCCGGCGGTGAGCAGGTCCGGATTGAGCGCCAGCAGCCGGGCGGCGGTCAGGTCCTGCCGCGCCTCCATGTCGTAGACGCGGCCGATAACGAGATACTTGGCCGCGCGGTCGACGTAGAACAGCGTCGATTTCGAGGCGACTTCGCACAGGCCGCCGAGCCCGGAGCACTCGATCGCATCGATCGGCGTCTTCGGAAGCCTCAGCTTGAGCGCCGCGCGCACCGTGGCGGTGTCGGGAACGGCGGTCGGCGCGGCGAGGCTGGCGACGCCCCAGCCGGTGGCGGCGGAGACGGCTATGACGGCGGCGAGTGCGGCCGCGGGGCGCAGCCAGCGGCGAGCCGGCTTGTTGGGTGCTTCGGTCACTGGGAGTTCCTCACGTAGACGCCGTCGAGGAACACGATCTCGACATCGATGCCGGTCGGCATCTCGACGACGGGTTGGTACTGTTCGGCGCGTTCGATCAGGTACTTGCTGACCGTGTCGGCCGCGTCGGCGGCGCCCTGGCCGAGCCCGCCGGTGAGGATGTCGCCCGGCGAGAGCTGGCCGCGCGTGCCGTCGGGATTGGTGGTCACGCCGGAGAACACGCTCTGGGCGTTGGCCGAGAAGCCGCGCCCGAACGCGCCGATGATCCCGGCGAGCAGCGCCTGGCTGACCAGGCTGCCTTCGCGGCTGACGACCCGCCCGCGCACGCCCGACTTTCCGGCGAAACTGATGAAGCCCTTGACCTCGCTCACCGCGACCCGCCCGCCGGGCTGGTCGCAGGTCATCCGGGCGAGCTTCACGTAGACCTTCTCCGAGGACAGGTCGCCGCGCGCCGCGCCGTTGACCACGCAGCCCTGGATGCGGGTGGTGAGCACCTTGCCGTTCTGCATGACCGAACGCGCCGGGCCGGTGATCCTCAGCACGACAGGCAGCGGATCGGTCTGGCTGGCAACGCCGGCCGAGGCATCGACGCCGACGATCACCCGCGCGGGGGCATAGGAATTGGGCGGCAGGTAATCGGGCGAGTCCTCGACCACGACCGGCGGCGCCTCGGGGCGCGCCGCGCGAAGGCCGGTCGCGCCCGCCCTTTCGGTGGCGAAGCTCAGCAGCTTCGCCTCACCCGGGGACGGGATCATCGAGTCGCCGCCTGGCGCCGCTCCGAGCTGCGGCGCCGCCGCCGTGCGGCCGCGTGCATCGTAACCGCCGGCTTGCGGCCCATAGGCCGGAGAGGGAGGAACCGCGGCAGGCGCGACAGCCTGCGTCGCGAGCCGCGTCTTGAGGTCCGCGTTCTCGGCCGAGATCGCATCGATCGCCGCCTGCCCGTCGACCCGCATGGCCTGGTTCTCGGCCTTGAGCGCCGCGAGCTGCGCCTCGACCTCGCCGCGTGGGGCCGCGGATTCCCTGAGCGCCTTCTGCTCGCGCGTGACTGCGTCGAGCCGATTGCCGTAGCTGGCGACGAACTCGCGCTGCGACAGATCGCGATTGACCAGACCGGCGGTATCGATGGTCTGCGCCGCCTGCGGGTCGTCGGACGCGCTGTCTTCGTCGCCGCCGAGGATGAACCAGCTGCCGCCGACGAGCGCGAGCGCGCCGATTCCGCCGAGCAGCAGCCGCTGCCGCCGCGCGGTCCGGGCGTTGAGCCCGGCCACTTCGGACGGCGAGGCGGGCTCGGCCTGCAGCGGAGCGGGATTGTCGTGCACGTCAGTCATGGCTGCTCTCCCCGTTGGCGCCGACCACGAAGGCCGTCGTGCTGGAGCCGGGATCGAGCGCCGGGTTGACGATCGACACGGCGAGGGTGTCGCGCGGCGCGAGGTCGCGCTCGGCGAGCGTGATGGAATCGCGTCCGCGGTTGGTGATCCGGACGACCTTGCCGGCGAGACTCGCGCCCCGGTATTCGGCGACAAGCTGGATCTCGAGGTCGCCGACGCGGGCGGGCACGGCGGTCGACTGCCGCACCTCGTAACCCTCGATTGTCCGGTCGTTGGCCATCGCCTGGACAAGCCGGACAGCGCTGGTGTCGAGCGGGGTTTCGCTCTCCCAGTTCGCCGCCTGGTTTGTCGCGATCGCGGGATTGGTGATGAACACCTGCGCCGCCGGGATCGGCTCGACCCGGCACGAGACCTTGTAGACGAAGCCTTTCCTGGTCGTCGCAAAGAAGCTGATCGATCCGGCCGCATAGGTCTCGGGCACCGAGACGTAGATGTCGCCGCGAATGGGTTCGTTGGTGACGGCGAAGTCGTTGTAGGGCGTGCCGCTCGAGATCTTCGAGACGCTCGCGAACTGGTCGCCGACGAGCGCGAAGCGGGTCAGCTCGCGCGCCGAAACCGAGCACTCGATGCCGGCGCCGTCCGCGGCCTGCTTGAACTGATCGGCCGCCTCGGCCGGGACGGCGGCAAGCACGATCAGGGCGGCGAGGCCCGGAAGCGCCGAACGCGCACGCCTGCTAAGTCGGTGAGCCATCACTGGGCCTCCTTGGATTTGTCCTGGGGTGGCAGCTGGGCGAAGCCCGAGAGCGCGAGGCGCAGCCCCCGGTAGGTCCAGCTGAAACGGAAACGGCGTTCGTCGCTGGCGATGACCTGCGCGCCGACGAAGGTCTTGAGCGTGCCCGTGACCTCGGAGGTGAGGCCTTTCGGGTCGACGGTCATCGTCCGGATGACAAAGGCCTGGGTCACGTCGGAGCCGCGCTGCTCTTCGACGATGCGGACGAGCTCCGCCTTGAGGCGGCCGTGGCTGGCCGGATCGGCCAGCTTGAGGATCTCGCTCATCCAGTAGTCGAGCCCTTCGGGGCTGCGGTTCAAGAGGACGAGCGCGGTGTCGCGGGTGACGAGCTCGAGATAGTCGGCCTCGACGCCGGCGCTGCTCACCGTCAGCTGCCTCGGCAGCGTCGGCAACAGCACCACCTCGCGGTCGCGGGTCGCGACGAGGCTTGCGGCCACCGCCAGCGCGATGGCGAGCCCGGCGCTGGTCAGCGCGAACAGGTTGCGCTGCCTCAGCAACGTCTGCTGGCGCTCGTGCGAAATGTCGGCGAACATGGGTTCCTCCCCTCAACCGGCAAGCAGTCGGCAGTGGGAAGGCGGCGTCGCCCGGAGGCCCAGAAATCCGGCCGGCAGATACCAATATGCGGCATGGGTGAGCCAGGAGCTGGCGCGTCCTGCTTTCGCCTTTCGCAGCGCGAACCAGGCGCCGAAAGCCACAACGATGCCGATGAAGATATGCTGGCTGAGGATCCCCCAGGTGAAGGGAACGATCATTCCGGCGAACTCGTCGATGGTCCAGAAGCCGATGAGCTCCGGATCGTCGAGCCGACGGGGAATGATGTACCGGTCCGCCATGGCGACGCGCCTTCCCGCCCGATCGTCTCAGATGACCGCGGTCACGACCGAGGTGACGATCGGGACACCCGTGCCGACGCCGATGCCGACGCCGACCGGAACGGCGACCTGGCTGAGCGAGAAGCGTCCGGAGGCAAGGCCGATCAGGCCGCCCGCGAGGCTGAGGACGGTGATGATCTTGCCGCCCGAACCTTCGAGGAAGTCGGTGAACTTGGTCAGCGCCGGGGTGAAGGTCGTGTCGGCGCCGGCATAGGCAGCTCCGGCCGCGAGCGCGGCGATGGCGAGCGGGATGGCAATATTGGCGGCCCTGCCAACATGATTGAGGCCGGGGCCGCTTGCGCCGAGGCGCCGGGGGAGGGGGAAAGACTGCATGGGAAGCTCCGCTTCGAGGGGTGGACGCAGCGTTCTTTCGTTCGCTGTGTGTTCCACATGCATCTAGGAAACGACTGTAGGAAAGGTGTGGCAGCGATCTGCGTGTTCCGATGGACGGATATGGACGAACCGGAATAGTGGCTGGCGGAGACTCGCGCCTATCTCAGCGGTTTAGCGGCGAGTCTGCGCTGGAAATCTCCGACCGGAGTGACGGCATTCGCCGGCGAATCACCGTCTCGGCTCGATTCACCTATAAACGAGATGTTCCCTATGTGTTCTTTTCGTTTTCCTACAACAGGGGACTCGCGTTATGCCTGCGACTCACCACACCAACGGAAGAGTCCCTGCCATGCATCCAGCCCCATCGATCACCGCTCACGCGAACGACTGTATCGCGCGAACCCTGGCATACGCTGTCGAGCACGCCGACAAGCCGCGGCACCAGATCGCCCGCGAGGTAGGCATGCACCGCGAGACTCTGTTGCGGGTCCTGCGCGGCGAACGTCCGATCGGGCTCGACGAAGCCGCCCGCATTCTCGCTGCCTGCGGAGCCAGTCCGCGCGCAACCCTCGTGCTCGCCCTCTCCGGTCAGGAAGACCTCGCCTGCGAATGGATGCGCAGCGAGATAGGCGAGTTTCTCGAGGAATTGTTCAGCGCCCTGCCGGCTCAGCTTGAGCGCACGCTCGGCCGACGGATCGAGGACGTCAGGCCGCGCTGGGCCAATGGCACGTCGCAGCTCGTGGCGCGCATGCTCGCCAAGCACATCGACGACTTTGCCAACCGCGACATTGCGATGGCGCTGTCCCGGTAAACAACCGACCTCGGAGGGGACCGAGCTCGTAGACGACACAGGAAGAGCCAATGACCGCCGTTCCCCAGAGCAGTGATAGCGCCCCGCCGTTCGTCGCAACGGCGTCCTTACCCTCCGCGCCCGCGCGGCTCCTGAGATTGCCCGAGGTCATCGCACGCGTCGGGTTGAAGCGCTCGGCCATCTACCAGCGGATGAGCGAGGGGCGGTTTCCGAAGTCGCGCTCGCTCGGGCCGAAGTGCGCTGTCTGGGTCGAGGCTGAAATCGACGACTGGGTCCACTCGGTCGCGGCTGGCTCGGCTTCATCTCCGCAAGCTTGAGCGCCGACGCCCTGCTTGCCGAACGCCGGCAGTGCGGACCGCAGCATCGCGTTCGACGACGATAGCCGCGCCGGCGCGGAACTACTCGCCGGGCGCATCGACCAGAAGCACCGGAGCAAAGCCGCCGCCGGGAGTTCGCATGTTGGTCGTCTGGCCTTGGTACACGCGGCTCGCCACCAGGAGCGGCTCTCCCCGATATGTGTAGAGACGCACGTCGACCTTGCGTAAGACAGTCTCTCCATCGATGCGCATCATCCTGGTGCTCGGAGGCACGAAGGTCTGGGCGATGAAGCTCTCGTCTCCCACGATCTGGGCCCAAGTGGAGCGGGTCAGCTTGTCCCCGCGAAACGCTCCTTTTGACCCGAACCCTTTCGCAGGCTTGAAGAAAAGGTCTTTGCGCCCGGCCCAGAGTTCATCCGCGTTGTCGCGGGTCACCATGACCGTTCGGGGAACGGCGGCAGCCAAGGTCTCGAGCGTGGCCGCGTCGGCGCCAAGGCGGGCCAACCGCTCAGCATCGGACAGCACCACGAGATTCCGTTTGTCAGCGTGAACGGCGTGATTGAAGGGGTTCGGGCTCAGCACCACGTCACCGGCCGAGTAGGCGTTTCGCAGCGCCTCGTGCGCCGGCTCCTCAAGGGCGAAATCCGTCAGCCGGTTGTAGACGAGGTCGACCGGGTGGCCGTCCGCGATCAACCGTCCGTCCGCGTGGCGAAAGTCCGCGCCATCGACGATCAGGACCTCGAAGCCGCAATCCCGCAGCATCTCCCGCGCAATCACGAACTCCGGATAGAGGTATTGCTCCTGCGGCCGGTCGTCGGTGATCGCGATCCGGCGGAGCGGCTCGGCGGCGCGTTGGCTTTGCCACTCGCGTCTGAACATGTCCTCGAGGGCTGCGCCGAACCCGTGCGGCGGCGAAATTCTTGCGCTCTGCGCCCCGCAGCACCGCCGCTGCACCTTGGCGAGGATAGCGTTGAGAAAGGCACCACCCGCGTTGGTGTTGATCTCGATGAGCCGCGGCCCGGAAGCGCCGAGATGGAAATCATAACCCATGAACACGCCGCTCGGCCCATGGTCGTTCCGGGCGATTTCGGGAGCATATTCGAGCACCGCCTCGACGTAAGCCGGCAGGGCGACAACGCGCTCGAGGGCGTGCACGATCGACCGCATCTGGTCCAGGATCGAGACTGAAAGGAAGGTCGCCACCGCCGAGAAAAGATGGGGATGGGTAACGGCGAATTCGGCTGCCACGAAGGCATCGCCCGAAGCCGTGGCCAGCGCGCTGTTCAGATCCTCGCGATCCACGCTTAGGCAGAAACAGCGCGCATTGAGGACCTCGGACAGCATGGTTTGGAGTCGACCTTTCTCGTTCTGATCCTGGACTCTCACGATCGTGTGGAAGGCTCAACCGTTTCGACCTTGAGGCGGTCCGTTGATGGGCCGATCGGTGGTGCGCCCGCTAGGCCCGCGCGACCTCACGTGGCTGCCGTGCGACCCGTCGGGGGCAGTTTTCATTGGACCTCGAGGGCGTCGCGCACGTCGCTTGCCGATGCAGCCCGAAGACGGTTTTGGAGGGCGATTTGGTGACCCTGACTGTAGTGTTGGAGCTGGATCCTTCGCGAACCACTCGGACAATTGCGGATGGTTCATGCGTGGTGGCGCCCTAATATGCTGTTCAAGCACTTCGTCCCGCTGCTTGTCCGTGGCTTGTCACTTATGGCTTTTGGAGGTTTCGATCGTGAGTACACACCGAGATCGGCCTGGGTTGGTCGAAAATATCGCCCTTGGACGGCGGGCCATCAACAGAACAGCCATCTTGCGCACTGTCGTCATTACGATCGTGCTGGCGGCGATCGCCTACCTGCTGACACGCCATGCGGTTCACGCCCTCCAATACTTGCCTCTCGCGGTGCTTCTCGCTTGCCCATTGATGCACATTTTCATGCATCGTGGGCACCGGCACTGAGGTCATCAGCTTGCGATCGGTGGGCGGCCCCATTCCAACCTCGCGAAGAGAGCCATGCTGAATCGGCCTATTTCGCCACTTCGGATGCAAAGGCGATTTGAGATGCATACGATCCGCCACGCGATCATCGCCTGCCATCCCTCTGAGGACAGCTTCACCTTGTCCGTCGCTCGCCGCTATGCCGAAGCTGTCGAAGCTCATGGTCAGCGAGCAATCATTCGCGACCTGTATCGAATGAACTTTGACCCGGTCCTGCGAGAGCAGGCGCGGCTCGGCCATCCTGAGGCGGACGTCCTGCGGGAGTGGGACGAACTCGCGGAGACTGACGTCTTTGTGCTGGTATACCCGATCTGGTACGGTTCCCCGCCGGCTTTGCTGAAAGGCTACATCGACCGGGTATTCGGCGCCGGGCGTACCCGGGGACTTGCTGAGAATGCGGAGGCCGGAAGGCTGTCGGGCAAGCGACTTGTTTCCTTCACGTCCTCCGGCAGCATGAGGGCGTGGCTGGAAGAAAAAGGGATCGTGATGTCCCTGCGCAACCTGTTCGACCGCTACCTCGGGCACGTGTTCGGCTTCAGCGCCACCCATGGGTACCATTTCGATGGTGTCACCGCCGACATACCCGAGAGAGATGTCCGGATGCATCTTGCGGACGTCGAGAAGGCAGCTCGCGAGGTCATGAGCCAAATCATAATGGCCCAGCGTGCCTGACATTACCGCACGGCTACTCCGGAACCCGAGGAGGCTCGCTGAGGCTCTCGCGCCAGCGCGTCTCCGATCCAAGACCGCCGGCGAACGCGATCCGCAAGGCATCGGCGAAGTTGGTTACGCCGAGCTTTGCCATGGCGTTGGCGCGATAGACCTCGACCGTGCGCGAGCTGATGCCGAGATCATATGCGATGGTCTTGTTAGGATAACCACAGGCGAGTCCGTCGAGCACCTCCTGCTCACGATCCGTGAGGGCCGCGATCTGAGTCCTTGCCCATTGCTCATGGGCGCGCAGTCCTTCTCGGTCCGTCAGTCGACGGAACGCCGCCTGAAGAGCCTCCAGAAGCCTGTCGCGGTTGAACGGCTTCTCGAGGAAGTCCACCGCGCCCGCACGCATCGCGCGCACGGCGGTGCCGATGTCGCCGTGACCGGTCAGGACGATCGCCGGCAGGTTGAGCCCTTGCTCTGCCATGAGCGCCTGGACCTGCAGACCGTCGATGCCCGGCATCCTCACATCGAGCAACACGCAGGCGGGTTGGGATCGGTCCACTCCCTTGAGAAAGCTCTCTCCGTCGGGCCACTTCTCGACTTTGAAGCCGGCCGTCCGCAGGAGGAAATCGAGCGAACGCCGCACCGACTCCTCGTCATCGACGATGTGCACCAGACTGCTATCCGCCATTCGGCCTTCCCCTGAGGCTGCCAGATCTTGAAAGACGCATGTCAGAAGCCGTGCGTTCGTCCCTGCCGTCCTTTAGCCATTCCTTACGCGGTGGAGAGCGAGTGCCCTTATGTTGCCCGAGAACGAAAACGCAAAAGCGGACCGGCCAGACAGCGAACCCCTCCTGCGATCGATCCTCGACGCGGTCCAGGATGCAATGGTGGTCATCGATGACCAGGGGCGTATCCTGTGGTTCAGTGCGGCCGCCCAGAAGATGTTCGGCTACGCTGAAGACGAGGTGTTCGGCGAGAACGTCAGTACGCTCATGCCGTCGCCCGATCGCGAGCGCCACGACGGCTATCTCCACCATTACCGAGAAACCGGGGAGAGGAAGATCATCGGGATCGGGCGCATCACCACGGCCCGACGCCGCGACGGAAGCACTTTCCCGATCGAGCTGACCATCGGGGAAGCCACGAGCAATGGCCTTCGTGTGTTCACCGGCTTCATCCGGGATCTTACCGAGCGGCAGCAGACCGAGAAGCGGCTGCACAATTTGCAGGACGAACTCGCCCATGTCTCGAGGGTGACGGCCATGGGCACGCTGGCAACCGCGATCGCTCACGAGCTCAACCAGCCGCTCACGGCAATCACCAACTACGTCGAGGCCTCCAGGGATCTGCTGAGGGAGGCCTCGCCCGAGCACGTGACGACAGTCATGGAAGCGCTAGAGGAATGTGCCGGGGAGGCGGTGCGCGCCGGGCAGATCGTGCGGCGACTGCGCGATTTTATCACGCGTGGTGACACCGATCGGCAGGTGGTTTCTCTCAGCCGCCTCGTAAACGAAGCGAGTGCGCTTGCGTTCATGAGCGCCGGGAGCCGCGCACTCGAGTTCGAGGTGGCGGTCGGCGCGGGGGCGCGCGTGCTGGCTGATAGGGTCCAGATACAGCAGGTCCTGCTCAATCTGATCCGCAATGCCATCGAAGCGATGGAAGAGAGTCCGTTGAAGCAGCTCAAGATCAGCAGCCGCAAGGCTGCAGGTGGCATGATCGAGGTCCAGGTGGCGGACAGCGGCCCCGGCTTACCGGCCGCTGGGATGGGAGACCTCTTCCAGCCCTTCCAAAGCACCAAGGCCGCCGGAATGGGCGTGGGCCTCTCCATAAGCCGCACTATCGTCGAGGCTCACGAAGGGCGCATCTGGGTATCCAGCTCACCGCTGGGCGGCGCTGCGTTTCATTTCACCTTGCCGGACGCAACGGCGAGCGAATTGCTCGATTAAACTGCGCGTCGACCCTCACTCTCGGATCCAACGACGCGGAAGGGGAAACTGCTCCCATCGGGCTCGACCAACGTGACGCAGGCGCCGAGGGTGAGGCAGTCGCACTCAAGGTGGCAAATTGAGTCGCAGTTCTGCGGACCTAGCCCCTGCGAGAACGCCCAGCCGCAGCTGGTGCGTACGAGCCGACCCTGGCGATCGGGCTCGTTCGGCCAGAAGCGCCGCACGGTGGCGAGCGTCGGCCTGCTGGCCAGAGCACTCTCGTCGATGCCGCCGTGATCGTCCAAGGGCAAGCGAACCATGTAAGCCCTGCTTGCCGAGCCGCGAGGAAACTCGCGGGTGCGAGCGAGCTCAAGGCGAAGCAGCTTCCACTCGGACATATCAACACAACCTCTTTGAACTGTACGCGTCTCGTAGCCAAAAAAGGGCACTGCTTGCCGGGCCGCCGATCGTCTCAGCTGCAAGTGGCTGGCTGTGGCTTGCACGAACGGCCTCTAAGTGACGTTGCAGGCGTTCCCGCGCGGGGGGAGGGCGAAAGCGCCTGCGCTTCCCGTCTGAAGCACGCAGGTTCACTGCGGCATGCGGAAATATACGGAGGCTTGTGCCGCGCCGGAGCCGGGTTGTTCTCGACCATTGGCTGCGCGAACCAGTTATCCTGGCCGCGTCCGGAGCCGGCCGACCCCGGTCTTGCTCGATCTGCCGTTGGGGGAGCGTCCACCGGCTCCGGTGAATTACCAATGCTGAACGAAAAGCTTCTCTGTCAGGTTCGACCCGTCTCGATCCCGGGACATGTCCGATGCTCAGTAAAGGTGACACCGTGAACAAACTCGCGCTCGTTTTCCTCACGGCTCTGCCCTTGGCCGGCTGCGTGACGACCCCTGAACTCACCTCCCAAGAACTTGCCTATTGCGAGCAAATGGAGCGGCAGATGGGCACCGACGATCGGCACAGCCATGCCGAAGCGAAAGGCGTCGGGATCAGCCCCATGAACGTGACCCATGCCCGATGCCGGCGGGCACTGGGCATCAACTAGCGGCGTGGCTGATTGCGAGGAGGCGGCGTCCAGACCACCTCCTCGTTCGCCTCCAAGTTGCCCGCATCCATACGAGTCGAGTAAAGCCAAGGGCTGCTGCCCCGGGAACGCCAGCGAGTACATTTAGGTGGCGAGATGGCCGAATTCCGCGAACGGGGTAGGAGTGAACACGGGTGGAGACGGTACAGTTCGTCAGCAGACCTGTCGGCGCCGTTGTTGCGCCGGTGAGCTATGCCCGCACTTGAAGCCGCTCTTCTTGGCTTGATTGGAGGCTCTGCGCTCCTGATCGGCGCGGCCGCGGGCTACTGGCTGCGCCTTCCGCAGCGTGTGCTCTCGGGCGTGATGGCGCTGGGCGCCGGTGTCCTGGTCTCGGTCATCGCCTTCGATCTCGTCGATCGCGCTTACGAGCGGAGCGGGCTGGCATTGACGGGCGGTGGACTCCTGGCTGGCGCAATATTCTTCGCGCTTTGCAACGCACTCATCAGCGCCGCGGGGGGCGAGCACCGCAAGCGGTCCGGCTGTAATCCCTGTGCGCAGCAGGACCCGACTGCCGGCCTGGCAATCGCCGCGGGCACGCTCCTCGACGGGGTCCCGGAATCCTTCGTCATCGGCATCGGCTCGCTCGACGGAACGCACGCGAACGCAGTCACCGTAGCCGCCTTCTTCGTCGCGAATATACCCGAGGCGCTCTCGAGCGCCGCCGGAATGAGACGATCGGGCCGGAGCCCGCTCTACGTGTTCGCGCTCTGGACGGCGATCGCGCTCGCTTCCGGCATTGCTGCGCTGGCCGGCCATTTCATGTTATCGCAGGCGTCACCCGCGCTGGTGGCGACGGCGTTGAGCGTGGCCGCCGGCGCGATCCTGGCGATGCTCGTCGACACGATGATCCCCGAGGCCGCCGAACAGGCTTCCCGTTGCAACGGCGTGCTGGCGGCGTCGGGTTTCCTGCTTGCTTTCGCGCTGGCCAAGGTGCTCGGGTGACGCAGTCGCGCAAGGGGCGCTGCTTGGTTTTCGATCTACATGTCCCGTTTAAGCCAGTCGTGCGTGAGAACCTGCAGCTGCGCGAGGATCGACACCAGGAACGCGGTTGACCAGCCGATCATCATCAACCCGGTCGCGCCTTCGATGGCACCGAAAATCCTCCAGGTCTGCGCCAGCACGACATCGCCGTAGCCGAGCGTGGTATAGGTCACCGTCGAGAAATACAGGGCCTCCTCGAAGTTCGCTGCGGCGCCGACGAGCAGATACACCGCGGCATGCAGCCAGATCTCGAGGGTATGCAGCGCGAACAGCTCGAGAGATGCAGCGAGCAGCAACGTGAGCGCGGACTTGCGGACGCGGCGGACAAGTCCGTGGCGGGCTCGCAGCAAGCGCACGAGTCCCGCCAATCCGAGCAGATGGACCGTGACGGTCATCACGACCATCACGATCGCGAGAACTAACTGGATCAGCATTTCTCTCAACTCCCCCAGCGCGCTTGAAAGGTGCGAGGCGCAAGACGCCCGCCGGCTACAGCCGACGCTCCGCACAATTACTAATGCTGGCAGTTTGCCGGCTCTGCCAAATGTTGACTTCCTCGCCTCGGCCTAATCCTGCCCTGGTAGTACAAGGAATGGGAATATGCGCCTCGCTATCATCGGGCTCGGCAGGATGGGCGGCAATATCGCCCGTCGCCTGCTGAGAGGCGGGCACGAGATTGTCGCTTACGACAGGGATCCCGAAGCGCGGAACGAACTCGCCGCAGTGGGCGCGCAGCTGGCCGGCTCGCTGGGCGAGCTTGCAACCATGCTCGCGCCGCCCAGGGTGTTCTGGGTCATGTTGCCCGCCGGAGCGACAACGGAAGACACCATTTTAGGGTTGCTCGAACTCGCCTCCCCGGGGGACGTGATCATCGATGGAGGAAACACGTTCTTCAAGGATGATATCCGGCGGGCGAGGGTCTGCGCGCTCAAGGACGTAAACTACCTCGACGTCGGCACATCCGGCGGCGTCTGGGGATTGCAGAGAGGGTACTGCCTGATGATTGGCGGTGAGACGCCTGTGGTCGCAGCGCTCGAGCCCCTCTGGGAATCCTTGTCACCGGGGCTGGGTACCGTGCCGAGAACACCTGATCGCGGTGCGCCGGCCGAAGATCCGCGCGCTGAACAGGGATACATTCATGCGGGACCGGCCGGGGCAGGCCATTTCGTGAAGATGGTCCACAACGGCATCGAGTATGGCCTGATGCAAGCTTATGCCGAAGGTTTCGATATTCTGAAAGGCAGGGCATCCGAGCGGCTGCCCGAAGACGAACGGTTCTCTCTCAATCTCACCGACATTGCCGAGGTATGGCGGCGTGGAAGCGTCATTTCGTCGTGGCTGCTCGACCTCTCGGCCGCTGCCCTGGCGAAGGACGGCATGCTCGAGCCATTCTCGGGGCGTGTTTCCGACTCCGGTGAGGGACGGTGGACCGTCGAAGCGGCGCTCGAGGAGGCGGTGCCCGCGCATGTTCTTTCGGCCGCGGTGCTGGCGCGCTACCGCAGCCGGGTCGACACCACCTTCGCCGACAAGCTTCTTTCGGCGATGCGCTATGGGTTCGGCGGACACGTCGAGATACCGCAGTGACACTCGGGTGCGACGCATTCGGCCCGGCGGTGCTGACACCGCATTCCGCTACCGTGGCCGAGCCTGGATTCGTCACGCGGTTGAGCGCGGTGGTGCGGCCTGACCCTGGGCGAGTGGTGATCCGGCCCTTCAATCCGGCAGATGACCCGCCCGGCTACGGAATACCGGATCGCCCGAGGGCGCAACGGATCGCCGATCGCGTGCTTGCACTCGGCGATGCGGACGTCGCCGCGGAGCTCGAGCGCCTGCTGGTTGGCCTTGCGGGCCGACACCGCGATCTGGGCGAGGTCTTTTTGCGCCGGTTCGACGCCGTCAACGGGTTGCTGATCTGCCGATGCGACGTCAGCCGTGATCGCGCGATCCTTATCGGGGCGTACTTCTGCACCGAATATTCGTACGAGGCCGCGGCGCTGTTCAATCCAAGCATCGTCTCTCATCCCGACCAGTCAGGAGTCGAGGAGGGCGCGGTCCGCTTCATCCTTTCGCTCAGGGCGGTGGGGGAAGGACACATTTCCTCCATCGCCTTCCGCACCGGCACGTGCACTGCGGGTGGGTCGCTGACACTTGATTCTCCGAAGCCCCAGCCAACCCTGCTGCAGACCACATGTCCGGTGGAAACGCCGGCCGGAGAGGCAGGGGTGCGCATCGTGTGCGATGGAACGCACGACCTCTCGGAGGTGGTCATCTCGCCTGTTACCGAGAGCCAAAGCCACGGCATCGAGGACCTGCGGCTTGTCCGGTTCACCGACGAGGACGGCTCGGTAAGCTATTACGGCACCTACACCGCCTTCAGCGGTCGGGAAATCAGGCAGGAGCTGCTGCGGACGATCGATTTTCGGACTTTCGACATGACACCGCTTGGAGGTCCGGCGACGAGCAGCAAGGGCATGGCCCTGTTTCCGCGCCGCGTTGCGGGCAGGTACGCGATGATCGGTCGCCAGGACAACGAGAACATCCTGTTCTTGAGCTCGCCCGACCTGAACCACTGGAGTGGCGGAGCGCGGGCGGTCGCACCGCGCTGGCCATGGGAGTTCGTCCAGATCGGAAACTGCGGTTCGCCGATCGAGATCGACGAGGGCTGGCTGGTGATCACCCATGGGGTTGGCTCGGTCCGCAATTACTGCATCGGGGCGTGCCTTCTCGACCGCGAGGACCCGACCAAGCTGCTGGCGCGAACGACCGAGCCGCTCCTGCGACCGGGCGCGACGGAGCGATCCGGTTACGTGCCCAACGTGACCTACAGCTGCGGCGCGCTGGTCCATGGTCGCACGCTGGTCCTGCCTTTCGCCATTGCCGACAGCTTCACCACGTTCGCAACGATGTCCCTGAACGAGCTGGTGAGCTCGATGGCATGACACTGGGTCGCCAACCTCGACAACAAAGCGTGTTCCACAGAGCCAAGAAAGGAAACTAGCATGATAAACCGCACTCGCCTCAATCGCCTCCTGGTCCTTCCGACCATCTCTGCGCTTGCCGCATTGGGTCTTTCGGCGTGTCAGGCCGAGGAGGAAACGACGCCCGACCCTGCGGCCACCCAGGCCGTCGCCACGCCGACCGCCACGGCTGCGAGCGACGATGACGGTCACGAAGCCGCCGAAATGCATGACGCGATGTCCGACGACGACCGCCGGATGGGCGCCGACGGCCAGATGGAACGAATGCCGCATGACGACATGCCCATGGGACCCGGCGGCGCCAACCCGCAGGCGGCTCCCAGCCCGCCGCCGAGCAACTCGACGAGCATGGGCGAGGATGACATGTAAGTCGCAGCGGTTACTGTTGCTCGCATGACTTCAATTCGCTCTTTGCGCCGGCAAGCGAGCGCGACCCTCGTCGCGCTCGTTTTCTGGTGTGCCGGGGCGGCGTACGCCCAAGCCGCGGTGGATCCTGGGCCCGCGGGAGACCAGCATTCCGGGCATCACCCCGAGGGGAGTCCGGCGGTCCCGGTGACCGCCGCGCCGGCGACCGCCGCCTCCGCCACGCCCGATGCCCAGGGGATGGCGGGCATGGGCGAGATGATGGGCGACATGATGGGCGGGGAAATGGAAGCCGAGCATGGGCGTCCGACGGCACCCTTCTTCAGCCGGCTGATCGCCATGCCCGACCTCAATGAGGAGCAGAAACACCAGCTCGCTCGAGAAGCCCAGGACCGCATCCATCGCGGACTGCAGCTCATGGAGCAAGGCTCGAAGGCGGCAAACGATGCTACCAGCGCAGCTCAGTCGGCGGAGGCCGCGCGCGCTATCAGCGAGGGCCTCGCCCTTTTTCAGAGCGGCACTGCAGCGCAAAATGCACTGGACGGCAACGCCGCTCCGCAAGCCGTGGCGCTCGACTGGTTTCGCGCGCAGACCAACCTTGCGCCGTTGACGGATCACGAGACCGGCCAGGAGACGCTGTTTGGATTAAGCGCAGGCCACCTGCTGCTGATGAGCGTGCTGACGCTGGTCTCGCTGGCGCTGCTGGCGCTGCAATATCTTCGCTGGCGGCGGGTGCGGGAGCTCGCTGCGGGTGGCGCAAGCGCAGCCGCCGCTCCCCCTCCGGTCGCTCCCAGAGCGTCGGAGAAAACCGCTCGCGTTGCTCCGCTGTCAGTGCCTCAGAACCCAGGGGTCGAATCCGTCGCGATCGCGGAAGGCCCTCTAGCGACGAGCAATTCGTCGCCCGCCGGCGGAGCGGCGCTGCGGCGTCCGAGGCCTTGGTCGGGCGAACTGCGGGTCGCGCAGATCTTTCGCGAGACGCCGACAGTAGCCACGTTCCGGCTGGTCGAGCCCGCGTCCGGCCGCCTCCCTTTCGACTTTCTTCCCGGTCAGTTCCTGCAGGTGGAGATCGAGCCCGGCGACGGCGCGCGCTCGCGTCGCTCCTACACGATCGCCTCTTCCCCTACGCAGCGAGGCTACGTGGAACTGACGGTCAAGCGAGAGGAGCTTGGGGCGGTTTCTCGTTATCTGCACGATCAGGTGAGCGTTGGAGAGCAGCTGAAAGTGATGGGCCCCTATGGCTCGTTCACCTTTACCGGCTCGGATGCCGACAGCATCGTTCTGATCGCTGGGGGCGTTGGGATAACCCCGATGATGTCGGTGCTGCGATATCTGACCGACACGGCCTGGCCGGGCGAGATTTTCTTTGTTTATGGAGCCCGCTCGACCGAAGAATTCATCTTCCGTGAGGAACTCGAGCAGCTCGAACGTCGGCATGCGAAGCTGCACGTTTTTGCCTCCATGCAGCGAACGCCGGGTACAGTCTGGCTGGGGCCGGAAGGGCCGATAACCGGCGATCTCCTCGAAGCAGCCGTGCCCGACATCGCCAGCCGCCGCGTCCATCTGTGTGGGCCCCCGGCCATGATGGCGGCGATGAAACGGATTCTTGGTGAGCTCGGCGTACCCGACGCACAGATCCACAGCGAGGCGTTCGGCCCGGCATCGCTTCCGGACGAGCACGCCCCAGGTGCAGTGAGCATCCTCGATCCTGCCGCGCCGCTGCCACCGGGAATGTCGGGCCTTGCAGCGCCGCAGCCGGCGGGCACCAGCGAGGTGGCACCGGCGACGGTAACCTTCTCGGTGTCCGGGGTGTCCGCAGCCCTGCCGGCCGACCAGACGGTGCTCGAAGCTGCCGAGGGTGCCGGTGTTGAGATTCCCTACTCGTGCCGTATCGGCGAATGCGGTGTGTGCGTGACGCGTCTTCTCGAAGGCGAGGTGACCATGGCCGTCGAAAGCGGGCTTGATCCGTCCGACCAGGCCGAGGGTTACATCCTGGCTTGCCAGGCGAAGAGCACCGGGGTGCCGCTGGTGGTGGAAGCCTGATGCAGCCGCGCAATGGAACGATCGTCGGCGCCCTGGTCGTGCTTCTGCTCGTGTTTCCGCTGGGTTTCCTCGTTCACGTGTCCCCCCGCTTTCCCGGCAGCCTTGTGGGCAGCCTCATCGGGATCACGGCCGCAGTGCTGATGCTCGTCGCGATGGGCTACTCTGTCGTGAAGCGCGTCCCCGCGGTGCGTGACCGCGTCTCCCGGCGCGTCTCCGCCGGCACCCTGTTGTGGATCCACGTCGTCGCGGGGATTGGGGGCGCAATCCTGGCCGTCGTGCACGCCGCTCACAAGTTCAACAGCCCGTTAGGTATCTCGCTCACGGGCACGCTGTTGCTCGTGGTGCTGAGTGGGTACGTCGGCCGTTACATCCTCGCGCAGATTGGACGCGCCGTCCGGGGCCGTAGATCGGAACTCGCTGCCCTTCGAAGCGCCATGACAGGGCGTCCGGGCGCCGAACCTCGTTCGCGGGAATCAGCCCTGCCCCGTGCCGAACGGCCTCACGCGTGGCTGTTCGCACTGCTGGGCGACGAACGCGTATCACCGCCGGAAGGGGCAGACGACTTGACCGATCTCGCCGGCGCCATAGCTGATACCGAGTACGCCATACGATCCGAAGAATTGGCGGGAAGCCTGCTTCGCCGCTGGCTCATTCTGCACACAGTTCTTGCGATCGTCCTGATCGTGCTTCTGGTGCTGCACGTCTGGGCAGGCCTTTACTACGGGCTCCGTTGGCTTTGAAGATCGCGAACGGCCTCTACCTCGCGTTTATTGCGATCGGCCCGCTGATCGCCGCGGGCGTACCCTTACTGGTCCACGAAACGGACAGCGCGGTCTCGGGATGGCAAGGACTGGTCCAGCCGGGACCGATCTCAACGTCCCACGCGGCCTTTGCCGACCAGTGCACCGCCTGCCACAAGCCTCACGAAGGCGTCGAGCCGACCAAATGCATTGCCTGTCACGCCGCGACCGACTTCGGCAACAAGCAGTCGACGCAATTCCATGCCCAGGCCAAGGAATGCACCAGCTGTCACATCGAGCACGAGGGCGATGCCGGCATAGTGCGCATGGACCATGCGGCGCTCGTCCTGGGCGACCTGTGGGCGCGACTGCCGGAGCGGGTTTCCACCCCAAGCAGGTCTCCTGAGCCCAACGGCGATCCGCTAAGCTCTCTCAACTGTGCGAGTTGTCACTCGAACCGCGATCCCCACGCCAGGCTGTTCGGGCAGACGTGCAGCAGCTGTCACGGCACGGACAAATGGCAGATCGAAGGGTTCCGGCACCCGTCCGTCAACTCAACCGAATGCTCACAATGCCACCAGGCGCCACCGAGTCATCGCATGATGCATTTCGCCATGGTCTCCCAGCGGGTCGCCGGTGAGAAGGCTTCTGTGGAGCAATGTTATGCGTGCCACACCACCGATGCCTGGAACAACATCCGCCGCGTCGGGTGGTACGACCACCACTGATCGGCAGAGTCCGGTAGGCCGCGCGTCGGCTCAGCCTTCCAGGCCACCCGTTGCTGCGAAGCTCGAAGCTGACGCTGTCAGCAGCCGCGCCTGTCGCTTCTCTGCGCCATGGAGGCAATAGCCGTGGCGGCGGTCCGCGACGACGCCGATCGCGTGCTGGAACATGCCGGTGTGGTCGCTCATCGCGAACACGTCGGCGAGGCCCGGCGTGGCGGTGATCGGAGCGATGTGGCCGGCCGGGGCGACCGCGGTTTCGATCAGCGCGGCGGCGCCGTCGGCGAAACGCGGCCAGATCGTCTGGCGGCCCATGGCATAAGCGCGCCGCTGCAAGGCGAGCAGCTCGCTCCGGTCGTCGAGCAGCGCGGTGACCGCCCCGGCGATCGCAGGCGCGCTGTCGGGATCGATCAGCACGCCGGCATCGCCCGCGAGCAGCTCCTTGGCATGGAGGTACGGCGTCGAGACGACAGCCTTGCCGAGCGCGACCGCGTAGCTGAGCGTGCCCGAGGTCGACTGCTGAAGGTTGAAATAAGGCGTGACGTAGATGTCGCAGGCCTCGAGCTGGTCAAGCAGCTCGTCGGTCTCGACAAAGCGGTTCACCCATTCGATGTGATCGGCCACGCCGAGGCGCTCGGCGCAGTCCTGCAGCTCCTCGCGGTAAGCTTCGCCGTCGCGCGCGACCAGGGTCGGGTGCGTCGCGCCGACGATGCGATAGACCGTGTCGGAATGCTTGGCGACGATCGCCGGCAGCGCCTCGATCACGCGCTCGAGGCCCTTGCCGGGGCCGAGCAGGCCGAACGTCATCAGCACGTTCTTGCCGGCGAGGCCCATGCGCTCCTTGAACGCCTCGGAACGGCCGAACGGCCGGTCGGGCGCGCCGTGCGGGATAAGCTGGAGGATCTCGTGCGGGGCGTGGTACTTCTCGGCGAGCAGATCGCGCGAGAAGCGGCTCATCGTCATGATCCGGCTCGAGCGGCGGACCAGGTGATCGAGGATGCCATACTGCACCTCGCTCGGATCGGTCAGCACGGTGTGGGGCGTGAGGATCAGCGGCGCGGCGAGGCGGTCAACGAAGTCGCACACCATCTCGCCCTCGGGCCCGCCGAAGATGCCGTATTCGTGCTGCAGCCAGACAGCATCGACGCCGCTCTCGTTGATCTGACGGGCGGCGCGCGCATAAGCGGCGGGGTCGTCGTAGGCGATCGTGCCGGCGATCCCCTGGTAATCGAGCGGCGCCTTCGGATCGTCGAGCGCATAGATGTCCACGCGGATGTTCGGATGGAACTCGGCGAGCTTCTCGAACACGTCGGTGCCGAACGTGGCGATGCCGCACTTGCGCGGGGCGTAAGTGCCGATCAGCGCGATGTGACGCGTCTCCCCTGCCGCGGGCTTGAGCTGCGAGAAGATCGAGCGGATCTGGGCACCCGAAGCGGGGGCCGAGCGGCGGTCTAGAACCGGGTGGTCGAAATTCATCGGCGTTCCTGAGTCTGTCGCCGTGCGCCTCGTCCCCGAGACCGCGGCGAAACGGTCATTGTACAGCCCGAGCTCCTGCCTACTCGGGGCCGCCGCGGGACCGCGCTGGGCATTTCTTGAGCCAGCGGGGCCCGTGCAGCAGCCACCGCGGCGACAGCGGCGCCGCTACCGCCGTGTCGCCTTCGCTCCGCCGTGTCAGTTCATCTGCCCATGCCGGTACGGTCGCGGCGGCGGGCGAGGTAGATAAGGGCAGGATCCTGCCGATTACATGTGCCCCATGGGCATCGGCGCCGGACCTGGATCACCGGCCTTGCAGCCACTCCCGCTGCACGGATCACCCATCTTCATGGGCGCGCCGGCCTGGGCGCCGGATGCCGGCATGCCGCTCATTTGCTGGGGCATCTGGCGATCACGCATCTCGTCGTGCATCTGCCGCGCACCGTGCTCCATGCCCATCTCGTGGGCGCGGCTGCTCATCATTTCCTCGTGCATCTTTTCGCCATTGTCGGCGACGGCAGAATGCCCTGCCGAGCTGTCCGGCTGCGGCGCATCCGAGGCCTGCTGGCGCTGCGCTGCGGCGGGCGCCGGGTCGGTGGATGTGTGGGCCGTAACCGCCGGCTCCGGCGTCGGCGCTTCGTCCGCCCATGCCACCACGCCGCCCACCGCCACCAGGCCCAGAGCCGCAAGGCCAATTACGATCTTCCGCTCCATTGTCTTCACTCCCACCAAATCGAGTAACGATGTCCGTGCAGACGCCCGGACTTCTGGATGGGAGAATGCTCCTCGGAACCGCTGTCCGGGATACGTAATGTTCACAGGGGGCTTGCATAGTCACTTCAGTGACCTGGCGGCTCCCGCTTCGTACCAGATCCCTCGGTAACTGCACCCGACAACTTGGCCTCCTGCCAGGGCCAGTGCCCGTTGATTTCGACGCCAAGCGATATGCTGAGGAACGTTCGGATGAAGATAAGGCCCGCCAGAACCAGCAGGTCCTGCAGCGTCGGGTTCATCACCAGGGACTTCACGATGTCGCCGGCGACAAGAAACTCGAGGCCGACGAGAATGCTTCGGCCCAGCGACGAACGAAATGATCTAAACGCGTCACCGACTGTCGGACGTAGCGTCGCCCGTGCGAACATGGCCGTCGCGTACGCGGCGCCGATCAGGATCGTAAGCGTCCCTGCGAGCTCGAGCACGATTACCGACCATCTCAGGAAAGGGCCGAGCCACGCTGCGGCGCTATTGGGGTCGATCATGCGCCGGTCCTCGCGATTTCCTTCTTGAGCGTCGACATCTGTGACACTGTCCCGCCACATCGGCCAGCTTTGATGATGTGTAAGACACGGTGGACGGGTTGTTCGGCTCGGGCGGGCGCGATCGCGCGCGTGTCTTTTGGGTTACAACGGATCGAACGACGGAACCTTCGTCGTCGTCAGGTTTGACGGCGACCTGTGCTCCGCTTACCGTATTCGAGCTAACGAGGGTCAAAGGCCCCGGCGCAGGAGAATTCACAAGACTGCGAACGCAGGAGGAACAAACCACCTAGATCAGGCGGCTCGCACAACAAGGGGGGATGCCGAGGCGCTTATCTTCGGAAGGAAAAGACCATGAAAGCATTTGTTCCCGTTGCAGCGTTTGCTGTGCTTCTATCTGGCTGCGTCACGACGCCGGCTACGCAGGCTGAGATCGAAAGCTGCCGAGAGATGGAGCGTGAGATGGGGCTCGACCAGCGTCACGACCATAACGAAATGAAGAACCAGGGCCGCAATCCGATGAACCTCTCGCACGCTCGGTGCGTCGAAATTCTCGGCAAGAGCTAACCGGCGGACGGCAGGCGGTGCAAACGCCAATTTGCCCGCCTGCCGGTCCTCACGGCGCCTTTGACTATCGAGATGGTGGCGCGAAGTATCGCCGCGGCCGCCTCACAAGGTTTCGACTTCGCGCTTGACCGTCAAAGGCGAGCAGTCCGAAGCCGCAGAGAGTTCCCGATCACCGCGACCGAACTGAATGCCATGGCCGCGCCCGCAATGACCGGGCTCAGCAGTATCCCGAACCACGGGTAGAGTACGCCGGCGGCTATCGGCACACCCGCAGCGTTGAAGACAAACGAGAAGAACAGATTCTCGCGGATGTTGCGCATGGTCGCCTTGCTCAGCCTGCGCGCCCGAACGATTCCGCCGAGGTCACCCTTCACCAGGGTCACAGCGGCGCTTTCCATTGCCACGTCGGTACCCGTGCCCATCGCGATGCCGACATCGGCGGCAGCGAGAGCCGGGGCGTCGTTGATGCCATCGCCCGCCATGGCGACCCGGCGGCCCTGTCTGCGCAGTTCTTCCACCTTGGCCTGCTTCTGGCTGGGCAGCACGTCGGCGATCACCTCTTCGATGCCGACACGACGGGCGACGGCTTCGGCAGTTCGCCGATTGTCGCCGGTCATCATCACGAGGTGAACACGCTGCCGCTTTAGCGCCGCGACCGCTTCGACCGCGCTTTCCTTGATGGGATCGGCCACGACGACGAGACCCGCGAGCCGACCGTCCACGGCAACGAACATCACCCCTTCGCCCTCGGCGCGATGCTGATCCGCCTTGGGCTCCAGAGCGCTGCTGTCGACGTCGCGATCTCGCAGCAGGGCCTGGTTGCCGAGCGCGACCTCTCGGCCACCCACTACGCCCGAAACGCCCTTGCCGGTGTGGGAAGCGAAGTCGGTGGTACTGGGAAGCGCAAGGTTGCGCTCTTCTGCGCCCTCGACGATCGCTGCAGCCAAGGGGTGCTCGCTGCCGCGCTCGAGAGCCGCTGCAAGCGCGAGCACCTCGTCGGGCTGGAAGTCATTGACCGGCTCGACGGCGACGAGCTTGGGCTTGCCCAAGGTGAGCGTGCCGGTCTTGTCCACCACCAAGGTATCGATGCGCTCCATCAGCTCGAGCGCCTCGGCGTTCTTGACCAACACGCCCGCCGTGGCGCCTCGCCCCGTGCCCACCATGATGGACATCGGTGTGGCGAGGCCGAGGGCGCAGGGACAGGCTATGATCAGGACCGCCACCGCGTTCACCAAGGCGTGTGCCAGGCGCGGTTCGGGGCCGATTAACGACCAGACGGCGAAGGCGGTGACGGCGACGAGAACGACTGCCGGCACGAACCAGGCGCTGACTTTGTCGGCCAGTGCCTGGATTGGCGCGCGCGAGCGCTGGGCATCGGCGACCATCCGCACAATCTGCGATAGCATCGTGTCGCGGCCGACGCGCTCCGCCCGCATCAGAAGCGAGCCGGTGCCGTTGATCGTGGCGCCGGTCACTTTCTCGCCAGGGACCTTCTCTACCGGAACCGGCTCCCCACTGATCATGGACTCGTCCACCGAGCTCCGACCTTCGGTCACGGTGCCGTCAACCGGCACCTTCTCGCCGGGGCGAATTCTCAGAAGATCGCCGACGTGAACGTCTTCGAGGGCGATGTCCTCTTCGCTGCCGTCTTCGCCCACGCGCCTCGCGGTCTTCGGTGCGAGCCCCAGCAGCGCCTTGATTGCACGGCCGGTCGCCGACCTGGCCCTGAGCTCAAGCACCTGGCCCAGGAGGACCAAGGTCGTGATAACGGCCGCCGCCTCGAAATAGACCGGGACCAGACCGCCCATCGTACGTAGCGACGCCGGAAAGAGATCGGGAGCCAGCGCGGCGACGACGCTGTAGCCGTAGGCGACGCCCACCCCGAGCCCGATCAGGGTGAACATGTTGAGGTGCCGGCTTTTCAGCGAGGCCCAGAAGCGTTCGAAGAAGGGCCATCCACCCCAGAGTACGACCGGCGTGGAAAGCGCCAGCTGAACCCACATCGAGCTCTCCATGGGCAGGAGCTCGAGGCCGAACAGCTCGCCACCCATGACGAGAATCAGAAGAGGAATCGTAAACACCGCGCTGACCCACAGACGCCGGGTCATGCCGACGAGCTCGGGATTCGGTCCGTCCTCGAGCGTCGGCTCGAGAGGCTCGAGCGCCATGCCGCAAATCGGGCAGCTTCCCGGGCCGTTGCGCCTGATCTGTGGGTGCATCGGGCACGTCCACACCGAGCCCTGGGCCGACTCGGGCAGGGACCCCATCGCGGGGTTGGTCACCGCCGGATCCGTCGCGGGCGGATTGAGGTAGCGGTCGGGATCGGCCTTGAACTTGTCGAGGCAGCGGGCGCTACAGAAGTGATATGTGGTTTCGCCCAGCGCATGGCGGTGCTGAGTGGTTTGCGGATCGACTTGCATTCCGCAAACGGGATCCTGCACCAGTTGCCCGTGTGCCTCAGGGCCGGCACTGGCGCCGGCGACGCCGTCATGGTGATGGTGATCATGGTTGTCTGGCACGCCGATCCTCCGGGCTTCGAATGGCACCTGCTGAACATGGGGCTTGCCACCATGTCAGGGTCAAGGGTTAATTCGTGCGTGAGGCTTGCCCGCGGGGCTGCCGTCGACTGGGCGCCAAACGCGTCCGAAGCAAGCGGGAGTCTAAGGCTGCTCGAGCAGCCGCTTCATCTGGGCGATCTCCTGCCGCTGCGACTGGACGATACCTTCGCAGAGACCGCGGATCTCAGGGTCGCGCAAGTCGGCTTCTCGACACATCAGGATCGCGCCCGAGTGGTGCGGGATCATCGAGCGGAGGAACTGCCGGTCACCGATCCCGGTCTGCTGGCGCATCCCGCCAAATGCCAGCAGGAACAACGCCGCAAAGCCGATGCCGATCGCCAGATTCAATGGCTTGTTACGGTACATTGTTCCCATCATCAGGAGCATCAGGATGGCCATCGGCGCCACCATCATCAGCGCCATGTAGAACATGTTCAGGTTGTGGAAGAAGTCCGGCAAGCCATCGATCATCGTGAACATGACGAAATACATGACGATGGCGCTCAGCAGGAGATTGAGGCCGAGCATCAGGTAAGCCTTGTTGCCGGCTGGGTGGCCATCGTGGGGTTGGTGCTTGGTCATCAATCGACCCTCCAGTTGAGGCGGCAGGGCGGCGTCATCCAACGATGAGCGCTCCTTTGGAAACTGGCGGCGCGCACAGGGCAGGGCCCGCGTACGCACCGCCTTGCGGCTCTGACGGCTATTGGCTGCCGGTCGTCGTGTGCCCGGCATGTTCGTCGGCTGCGGGCGATGCTGCGGCAGTCGGAGCAGGCGCCGGGCGCGCGCTTGCCTGTGTGCGGCTAGGTTCCGGCGGCGGGCTGGACCTGCCAGTGGCAGCAGGCGGCGCAGGAGTGGCCGATGACGAACGCGCAGCAGGCGCCTCCGAGGAGCCCATGGGCTTACCGGCCAGCATGTCCTCCACCATCTTGGCTTCTTCAGCCTGTCCGGCTCGGGTCTTTTGCGCCTGCGGACGGACACGCGCATTTGCTCCCTCGGCCAGGACAACATCCGAAAGCGCCACGCCGCCGCGGTGGTGCGCGAGCATCTTTCGCATGAACGTTTCTTCGACATTGTCCCCAACGGCGGCCATCATCGACCGGCTCATCTCTTCGTGAACGGGGCGATACGGCTCCAGGCTCGCGCGATCGGCCGCGCCGTCGCTGACCAGCTTTTCAAGCTCCTCGATCTCCGCACTCTGCTTGCGGATGCTCTCTTCAGCCATGTGGCGAACGTGCTCGGAGGGGTTTTGCTGGAGCATGATCTCGGACATTGCGATCGCGCCACGATGGTGCTCGATCATCTGCTTCACCCACGTATCGGAGATGTCCGCTCCAACCGCGGCCATCATGCGCTTGTTCATTTCGGCTTCCGACTGCGCGAACGGGTTATCGGGATCGGCGGTAGCCGCTTCTGCGGTGGGCGTGGCCTCCGGTGCTGGCTCGGAGCTGTCGCTGCACCCAACGACGGCCGCAGCGGCGGCCATCGCGAGAAGGTATTGGTACCGGATCATTGGATTCTCCATCGAAAGTGCTGTGAGTTGTCGAGGAAGGTCGCGAGTCATGACCGGCGGACTTTCCTCGAATAATTCTCAAGGCAACGGGTCCCGGAAATGTTCCCAGCCAGGGACCGGATCATCGTGTTCGGCGGCGAAATTACGCTATGCCGCAACGGCAGACATTTGCTCGCAGCTCTCCGCACAGCGGAGACAAGTCTGGACGCAATCGTCCATGTCGCCGACCCGTTCGCAGCTGGCGGCGCACGCGCGGCAGATCTCGGCGCACGCCCGACAGACCACGGCATGATGAGCCGATGCGCGAGCCATGAAGTTCATCGCTGTCTGGCAGATCTCCGCACAGTCGAGCATGAGCCGCATGTGCGCCGGCTCGGTGTGCTTGCCGCCCATTTCCAGGCAGTGGGTGGCGGCCATCTGCAGGCACGTCATGTGGCACTGATGACAATCTTGTATGCATTGCTGCTGGTCGGCAGACATTGAGTGGATCATTGCGGACATTCTTCTCACTCCAGCGTCGTCCCGTCGCTTCCGCTTACGCAGCTGGGACTGGAAGCCCTCTTCGGATCGCCATTATCTTTGCGAGCCGAGGGCAGGTCTCGCGGTCCCGGCCGTCCCCGTCGCTTGAACCGCCACTCGCCGGCCGCGATTCTGGTGTAATGGGTAAAGGGGGTATGAGCCTGCTTGTTCTGCGCAAACGTCCGCGCCCGTCAAAGCCCGCGCCAGGAACCGGGAGGTTCTGATGATGAGAATGCTTTCGGCGCTGCTCCTTTGCGCATTGGCCGCCTGCGCGCCCGCCACGGAGCGGGAAGCCAGCGCAGAGGGCACCCAAGGTCCGTCCGCTGAAGCGATGTCGCACGAGCTCGGCCCCTACTTCCACGTTGAAACGCAGATGCATGATCGGATCCGCGCCGCGGTCGGCGCGAGCCCGGCGGACAGCTGGGCGCGCATGATGATCGAGCATCACCGGGGAGAGGTCGCCATGGCACGGAGGTTGCTGCAAGTAACGTCCGCGGCGGAGGCCCAGTCGCTGGCGAATGCAACCGTTGCAGACAGGTTGGCAGACTTGGAGCAGCTCGAAGAACTCGTTGGCTCCGGCCAACCGGATTACGAGTCCGCCGCCATCTTCCTGCCCGCGATCGACCGAATGCATGACGCGATGATGGCCGTTCCGCCCGGGGATCCGGTAGAGGACTGGATGCGCAAGATGCTGCATCACCATCAGGGGGCCATCGAGATGGCCGACCTGTTGCTGAACCGAGACAAGCTTCCGGGACCTGCACGGCAAGTCGCGGAGAGGACACGCGAGCAGCAACTAGCCGGGGTTCGGCAGCTCGAGATGCTGCTTGCCGCGCGAACCTCCCCCAAGCGGTGAGATCGTCCTGAGCGGCAGATTGATCTGTGCACCCGCGCATCCGCAACCTGCGCCCGCTCCTCGATGCTTCACCGGAGCGGACGCGTTCGCTGGGCCGCTCTTTTCCCTAGGACATCTGCGTAACGACCGGGCGAGCCCTTTTCCCCATGACCGGCTAGCCAACAGCAGGAGCCATGCCCCATGCCAACCATGATGAAAGCCGCGGTATTCGTGGAGCCTGGCCGGATCGTGCTGGAGCAAAAACCGCTCCCGGATGTCGGTCCTCTCGATGCTCTCATACGGATTACCACCACCACGATCTGCGGAACGGACATCCATATCCTGAAAGGGGAGTATCCGGTCGCAAGAGGCCGGACGGTGGGCCACGAGCCGGTCGGGGTGATCGATAGGCTCGGCTCGGCGGTCATAGGCTATGCTGAAGGGCAACGTGTGATCGCCGGCGCGATCACGCCCAGCGGAACGTCGTACGCTTCGCTGTGCGGGTTCCACTCGCAGTGTGGCGGCCAGGACGGACATGGTTGGCGGGCCCTCGGCGGATGGAGGTTCGGCAATACGATCGACGGCGCTCAGGCCGAGTACCTGCTTGTGCCCGATGCGATGGCGAACTTGGCGCCGGTGCCCGACGGGCTGACCGACGAGCAGGTTCTGATGTGCCCCGACATCATGTCCACTGGTTTCGGCGGGGCGGAATCAGGCAAGATCCGCATCGGCGACACGGTGGCGGTTTTTGCCCAAGGTCCGATCGGCCTGTGCGCGACGGCGGGCGCCTACATGATGGGCGCAACCACGATCATCGTGGTCGACAGCATTCCCGCTCGCCTCGAAATGGCCCGCTCGATGGGCGCAACCCACGTGATCAATTTCGCCAAGGCCGATCCGGTGGACGAGATCCGCCGCATCACCGACGGGCGCGGAGTCGACGTCGCGATCGAGGCGCTCGGCCGTCAGGAGACGTTTGCAGCTGCCTTGCGCGTGCTCCGCCCAGGTGGGACACTGTCCTCGCTCGGGGTCTACTCGAGCGACCTGACCATTCCTCTCGACGCCTTTTCGGCAGGCCTTGGCGACAACCGCATCATCACCACGCTGTGTCCCGGCGGCAAGGAGCGCATGCGCCGGCTCATGCACGTCATCGAGGCAGGGCGGATCGACACCCGCCCGCTCGTGACCCATCGCTTTTCGCTCGACCAGATCGAGGACGCTTACGACCTCTTTTCGCATCAGCGGGACGGCGTTCTGAAGGTGGCTATCCAGCCTTGAGCGCGGCGCAGGCCGGCGACACCGCTGCCGGGCGCGCTGCCCCGAACAAGTCTGGCCGCGGAATGTCGTCTCGGGATATCCTCGGCTGGTCGCCGCACTCCGCTCTTTCGCCAGGAAACACATACCATCGGAGCTACCGGCAAATGAGGGTGCGACGAGGCGGGCGCGTATTGCAGGTTCTGGGTGGTAGGCAGCCTGATGGGTGCGCTCTTGATGCAAAGTGTCCGTCTCTGCGCATTCCTCGCGGCCATGGCGCTCATGACGCTTGGCTCGCCCGGCGCTGCGCATGAGGATCACGAGGAGCTCGGGGCGGGACCAGGTCCCGCCAAGGAGCAGGTGGATCCGGAGAACTCGCGGGCACAAGCCGCATCGGCGCACGAGGGCATGGCTGAAATGCACGAGATGGCCACCGAGGCGCACGACGAGGCGGCCGACCGGAGCAGGACCTTCGGGGAGCGGCTCATCAGCTGGCTCGGTCGCCTGCACACGGTGGCCATCCATTTTCCGATCGCGATGTTCGTCGGCGCGTTGGGAGTAGAGCTGATCGGCCTCCGGCGCCGTGATAGGACGCTGCAATCGGCGGCTCACGTCATGCTTGCGGTGGGCGCCGCGGGGGCCGTGGGCGCGGCTGCTCTCGGGTGGTTCGCGGGCGGCTTTTATTTGACCGACCGGAACCCGGTCCTGATGCTGCACCGATGGCTGGGCACTGCGATTGCCGTTGCCGGCTTGGTCCTGCTCTACCTGTCCGCGGCGGATGGCCGTACTCCAGAGCGCCGCAGACCGTTCTACTGGATCCTTCTGGCCGCGATGAGCCTTGCTATCGCTGTCCAGGGATACATCGGCGGGAGCTTCATGCACGGCGGCATGGACCATCTCACCTTCTGATTACGGAGACACAGCCTTGGATATCGACAGGAATGCCCCCTCGACTGCACTCGCCCGGCGCTCGGTGCTGCTCGGAGCAACCGCTGTTACGGTGCTGGCGCTGCTGGGCTGCTCCGCCTCGGGCACGGCCGGCAATGGCGCCGACGAGGAGCCGAGTTCAACGCCATCCGGCGCAGAGAAGGCCATGCTGGTTTTCCGCGATCCAAGCTGTGGCTGCTGCCATGCGTGGGCCGAGATCGCCCGCAAGGCTGGCTATGGCGTGGAGTTGCGCGACCACCAGGACATGCCCGGCCTCAAGCGGCGGTTGGGCGTTCCGGAACAGCTCGCCTCATGCCACACCGCCCAGATTGCCGGCTTGGTGATCGAAGGTCACGTGCCGCTCGAGGATGTGGCGCGGCTCGTCAGTGAGAAACCGGCCGGCATCATCGGTATCGCGGTCGCCGGGATGCCGCTTGGATCACCCGGCATGGAGGTCCCCGCTGGCACGAAGCAGCCGTTCAAGGTGATGGCATTCGACGCCGCCGGGAAGGTCACGGAGTTCAGCGCTTGAGATCGGCAGCCTCGGCCAAGCCTTTCATTCGGCTAACAGGCGCATTCAGCCGGAATGCACGGTCGCCCTCGTACCTCGTCTGATCAATTTTGCGGGCAATTCGCCCTACAGGAGGCAAAGACATGAAGCGTTCTTTTCTAGCCATTGCAGCCCTTGCCAGCACAGCACTTCTCGCCGCAGGGCCAGCCTGGGCTCACGCCAAGCTCGTGAGCTCGACCCCTGCCGCCAACGCGAGCCTGCGAGCTGCGCCGGGCACGATCACTCTCACCTTCAACGAGCGGCTCGTGCCGGCCTTCTCGAAGGTCGAACTTCTGATGCCGGCACACAACAACATGAAGGTGCCGGTCACGACCACTGTCTCGAGAGACGGCAAGAGCATCGCGGTTGTGCCTCAACAGGCTCTGACGCGCGGCGCGTACAGGCTCGTCTGGAGCGCCGCATCCTCGGATGGTCACAAGATGAACGGCGAAGTTCCGTTCCAAGTGAGCTGACGTGATCGAGCCTGCGGTCATTATCCTCAGGCTGGTTCAATATGTCGGAGCGATGGTCCTCACCGGATCGTCGCTCTTCTTTCTATACGCGCTGCCGGCATCGGGCGCCGCTTCTGCCCTGCGGGCGCGGTGGCCTCGCCGGCTTCTGGTGGCTGCGGCGCTCCTGCTGGCCGCGGCCGCTCTCCTGGGTATCGCCGCCCAGTCCGTTGTCCTGTCCGGATCTGTCGCGGAAGGAATCAGAACCGAGACGCTGTCGGCTGTCGTCTCCGGCATGGATCTCGGCAAGGCGGCGATCGTTCGCGCGGCGGCAGCGCTTTCGGCAGCCGTTCTGCTCGTCCTCCTGCCACCCTCGCGCCGTAGCTGGATTGTTGCCGCTTCATTGGGATTGATCGCCACCGCCAGCCTGGCCTGGATGGGCCACGGCGCGGTGACTGAAGGAGCGCTGGGCCAGCTACACCTCGCCAGCGACATCCTGCACGCCATTGCGGCGGCTGTATGGATCGGCGCGCTCATCGGTTTCTTCGGCTTGCTTGCTGCCCGCCGTCGCAGCGCCGAAGCGAACGAGGTGCTCCACCGCAGCTTGCATCGCTTCTCGGGCTTAGGCTCGGCACTCGTAGCCGTTCTGGTGGCAACCGGCCTCATCAACAGCTGGATACTTGTGGGACCGGACCACCTGGAGGCCCTTTGGACAACCCCTTATGGACAGCTTCTGAGCCTGAAGGTGGTGCTGTTTGCGGGAATGGTCCTTCTGGCCGCAGCCAATCGCTTCCGGCTGACGCCCGCTCTGGCGCGTGCAAACGCATCTGGCTCGTCCGAAGCGGCGCTCCTGGCGCTGCGCCGCAGTATCGCCCTCGAGGCGCTGCTGGGCTTCGGCGTCTTGCTTCTCGTCGCCGCGTTCGGGACCTTCGCCCCGCCGGCAGCCGCCTAGCTGGCTCAACCTTGGCCGCGGCCGTGCGTTCACCTTCGAAGGGCTGGCGGCGCCGCTTCCGCCCGCGGTAGGCTCGCAGCTGCGTCCGCGCCCGAGGCGCGCACGCAGCTGGTTTGCGGGCTTAACGGCTGACCTGGTAGCCAGCTTCCTCGATCGCGGACTGCAGCCGGTGCGCGCTCGCCGCGGAGGTGACGGTGACCGTCTTAGCAGCCAGATCGATTTCGACCGATGCGGCCCGGTCGACCTGGTGCACGGCGTTCGTGACCGCTCTTGCGCAGCCTCCGCAGGTCATTCCCGTTACATTGAATGTGATCATTGCTGTTCTCCGAAACTAACTGGAGACGCCGATCTGGGGTTTGACAGCGTGTCAGGGTCAAGAGCGCGGCAGTAATCTCTTACAGCGAACTCACTGCTTGACCCTCACATTGTGTCAAGCTCCATATCCCGGTCGACTCGAAGCTGGAGACGACAAGTGGACGCGCAGGTGCTGACCCGAACGGATGCCGCCGAAGCCGGCGAAACCGTTTCCATTCCGGTGGCGGGAATGACCTGCGCATCCTGCGTCGGACGTGTCGAGCGTGCGATCCGCGATGTGCCGGGGGTGGCTGACGCTTCGGTCAATCTCGCCACCGAGCGCGCGGACGTCACGTTCCGCCCCGGTCACTCCGATCCGGCTGCTGTCGTCAGCGCCATAACCAAGGCCGGCTACATTCCCTCTACCCGGACGGCCGAGCTGTCGATCACCGGCATGACCTGTGCATCGTGCGTCGGCCGGGTCGAGAAGGCGCTCAGGAGAGTGCCGGGCGTGATCGGGGCAGACGTGAATCTCGCCACGGAGATGGCTCGGATTGAGGTGGTGGGCTCGACTTCGTCCGCTGCGCTCATCGGCGCCGTCGAGAAGGCCGGCTATTCTGCAGCGCTGAAAATCGATCAGCAGTCTTCTGCAGGAGCAGCAACCGGGGAGGTTCGGCGCAGCGCAGCAGCAAACCGCGAGCTCCGGCATGTCCTGATCGCCGCCTTCCTGTCGCTTCCGCTCGTGGTGCCCATGCTGCTGGCGCCGTTCGGCGTCGAGGCGGCCGTTCCAGGGTGGGTCCAGCTCCTGCTCGCCACGCCGGTCCAGTTCTGGCTCGGCTCCCGATTCTACCGCGCGGGCTGGAAGGCGCTTGCGGCGCGCACCGGCAACATGGACGTGCTGATCGTGATCGGCACTTCCGCTGCATATGGGCTTAGCCTCTACCAGCTGCTCGCCAGGCCCATGGATCACGGCTTGGGCGGACACTACTATTTCGAGGCGTCCGCGGTCGTGATCACCCTGGTGCTACTCGGCAAGTGGCTGGAGGGCAGGGCCAAGCGGCAAACGGGCGAAGCAATCCGGGCGCTTATGGCACTGAGGCCGGATACTGCTCGCGTGGTCGGTGACGACGGCGTCGAGACGGAGCGGCCGGTCGATCAGGTCAAGGTAGGCGATCTCGTCCGAGTCCGCCCGGGTGAGAGAATTCCCGTGGACGCCCAGCTTCGGGTCGGCGCCACCACCGTCGACGAGTCGATGCTCACGGGCGAGAGCTTGCCGGTCGCCAAGATGGCCGGCGACCGGCTCACCGGAGGCTCGATCAACGGCGAAGGCCTGATCCTGATCGCGACCACGGCCGTCGGTGCCGAGACCACGCTCGCCCGCATCGTCCGCCTTGTTGAAAGCGCCCAAGGCGCCAAGGCGCCCATCCAGCGCCTGGTCGACAAGGTTAGCGCCGTCTTCGTCCCTGTGGTCATTGCGATTGCGGCGCTGACTTTCGCCGGCTGGCTGTTTGCCGGCGCCGGCGTGGAGACGGCGATACTCAATGCCGTCGCGGTCATGGTGATCGCGTGCCCTTGCGCGCTGGGCCTCGCTACTCCGACCGCGATCATGGCCGGCACCGGCGTTGCCGCCAAGGCAGGCGTTCTCATCAAGGATGCCGAGGCTCTCGAGATCGCCCATCGCGTCGACGCCGTTGCGTTCGACAAGACCGGCACGCTCACCGAGGGCAAACCGACGCTCGTGGCGGCGGTACCGGCCGGGACCACGAGCGAGCAGCAACTGCTGGAACTCGCGGCGGGACTGCAAAGCGGTAGTGAACATCCACTCGCTCGGGCCGTGATGGGCGCCGCCGAACAACAGGGCGTACGGCCGAACGCCGTGGAGGCGATGAAGGCTCTTCCCGGACGAGGGGTCTCTGGCGATCTGGGCGACAGGCAGTTGATCCTCGGAAGCTCGCGACTGCTTGATGAGGAGCAAATCGACCGCTCGGCCTTGTCTTACTACGCGGAACAGCTGGAGCGGGAAGGCCGGTCCGTGTCGTGGGTCGCCGAAACCGCGCCCGAACCACGGCTCCTGGGCCTGCTCGCGTTCGGCGACGAGCCCAAGCCGGCCGCCCGGCAAGCTGTAGCCGACCTTCACGCCCGCGGGATCGAGACGATCATGCTCACCGGCGACAACGAAGGCGCAGCGGCCGCGGTGGCGAAGCGGCTCGGCATCGACCGGGTCATCGCCAACGTGCTGCCCGAGGCCAAGGCGGAGGCCGTCGCCTCGTTGCGGCACGCGGGCGGCACCGTCGCCATGGTCGGCGACGGGGTCAATGACGCGCCCGCGCTGGCGGCCGCCGATGTCGGCATCGCCATGTCGACAGGTACGGACGTGGCGATGCACGCGGCGGGAATCACGCTCATGCGCGGGGACCCGCGACTGGTCGCCGACGCGATCGACATATCGCGCAGGACCTATTCGAAAATCCGGCAGGGTCTTTTCTGGGCGTTCGTCTATAACGTCATCGGCGTTCCGCTGGCGGCTCTGGGATACCTTAGCCCGGTGGTCGCAGGCGCGGCCATGGCCTTCTCCAGCGTCAGCGTCGTGGCGAACGCGCTTACGCTGCGGCGCTGGCGACCATCGGCGAGCTAGGAGACAGGCGCGATGAACATTGGCCAGGCATCGAAGCGCTCCGCGGTATCGCAGCGGATGATCCGCCACTACGAGACGATCGGCCTCATTCCCAAGGCCGCGCGGCGCGACTCCGGATACCGCGATTACGATGACAAGGACGTGCACACATTGAGCTTCATCCGCCGTGCCCGCGACCTCGGCTTCCCCATCAGCGAGATCGCGCAGCTGCTGGCCCTGTGGCAGGACCGCAGCAGGGCCAGCGCGGACGTGAAGGCGCTGGCGCTCGCCCGGGCCACCGAGCTCAAGCGCAAGGAGCAGGAGATCCAGGCCATGCGCCGCTCGCTTGAGCAGCTTGCCAGAAATTGCCACGGCGACGGCAGGCCCGATTGCCCGATCCTCGAGGACCTCGCCCATGAGGCATGACGCCTCGCTTCGCCGTGGGGCCGCGTTCATTGCAGGCTCAAGGGCGCGCTCCTACCTGGGCGGCGGCATGCACAGGCTATGGAGCACCCTTCTTGTTGCCCTCGCTTTGATCATGTCGCCGATGGCGATGGCGAGTGGAGCCCTGGCGAACGCGCCTGCCGCCGCCGGGCACGAAACGGCGGCCCCCTCGGCGCACTGCGCGGGTGACGAAATGCCGGCCTCCGGCGACACGCACGCGGAGCAACTCAGCTGCGCAGCCGCGTGCGCGGCATTGCCGGCGCTGCCCCTATCAAGCGGCGCCGCGTCGGCGAGGTTGAGCGCGCCCCCGGTAGCCGCTCCGAATCCCGCTTTGCTCGGCTTCGAGCCTGAGGGAGAAACGCCGCCTCCGCGTATAACTCCAGTGATCTGATCCCGACGAAACTTTCGTTCACTGGAGATACTGACATGAAGATGATTCTCGCTGCGGTCGCATTGACGATCGCCACCCCTGCGCTCGCACAGGGCTCCGCCTCGGCAGATCCGCATGCGGACCACGCGCCCGCGCAGCAGCCAGGCAATGCTGAAGGCAGTCGCGAAGGCCACGAGGAGCACGACGCGGAGGGCGAATGCGCTTGCTGCGCCAAGATGAAGGCAGCGGGCAAGGAGATGGAGTGTTGCGACACCGCGGAAGGCGCCTCGTCGGAGGCTGACCCGCACGCGGGCCACAACATGAGCGACCAGTAAGGACCTGCGTGGGAGGCGGCTCACAGCCGCCTCCCTTCGTCGGCCCTCCCGCATTGCTTCAGTGATTGGATCTCTCGATGAACCCCCTCATCCACAGGCGCACCCTCTTGCGGTCGGGCGCGATCGGCGCGGCCGGGCTTGGCCTCGCCGGCTTGTTCCCAGCCTGGGCGCAGACCGGCTCCCACGGGCTTGCCACCAAAGGCATGTCGCCCTTGACCGGCAACGACATCCGGCTCGACATCGCGGAAGCAGCTTTCACCGTCGACGGCCGCACTGGCCATGCCATCGCGATGAACGGCACCATTCCAGCTCCCTTGATCCGACTGCGGGAGGGTCAGAACGTTCGGCTCACCGTGAACAATCACCTCGACGAGGACACCTCGATCCATTGGCACGGGCTGATCGTGCCGATGCAGATGGACGGGGTGCCCGGCATCAGCTTCCCCGGAATCAGGCCGCGTTCGACATTCGTCTACGAGTTCCCGCTCAAGCAGTCAGGGACCTACTGGTACCACAGCCACTCGGGCCTGCAGGAGCAGGTCGGTCATTACGGCCCGCTCGTCATCGATCCGGCCGAGCAGGATCCCGTCGCCTACGACCGCGAACATGTCATTGTGCTGTCAGACTGGACATTCCTTCATCCGCACACCGTTTTCACGAGGCTCAAGCAGGAAGGAGGCTTCTTTAACCGGCAAAAAGCGACCCTACTCGGGCAGCTGACGGGTAGTGAAGAGCCCATCCCGCAAGCCGACAAGGACATGTTCGCCAAGATGCGGATGGACCCCACCGACATCTCGGACGTGAGCGCGGCCGCCTATACTTTCCTGATTAACGGTCATAGCGCGGACGAGAACTGGACGGGTCTGTTCCAACCCGGAGAGCGGGTGCGGCTGAGGGTCATCAACTCCGCGACCCAGACGACCTTCAACGTCCGGATCCCCGGCCTGCCGATGACCATCGTGGCGACCGATGGCATCAATGTAAGGCCGGTCACCGTCGACGAATTCCAGATCGGCAATGCCGAGACCTACGATTTCATCGTCGAGCCGGCAGACCAAGCCTACACGATCGTGTCCGAAAGCATCGACCGCTCGGGCATGGGCCGGGCCACGCTGGCGCCACGGATGGGCATGACAGCGGCCGTGCCGCCCCTCAGGCAGCGCCCGACGCTGACCATGAAGGACATGGGGATGGGCGGTCATGGTTCGCCGGCCGCCGGCGGTTCGAGCAGCTCGGCGCCAGGCTCCGCCCCCGCAACGGACCACAGCAACATGCCGGGGATGGCGGCAGCGCCGCCCGCAGCAAGCAGCGGGCCTATGGCAGGCATGGATCACGGCTCCGCGGCAGGCGCTGCGGCAGTCGCGGACCATTCGAACATGGACATGCGCGATGAGTCCAAGGTCTCCTTCCCGGTCGGCGTAGGAGTTGACGCCATTGCCCCCAATCCCGTGGACCGGACCGGCGATCCGGGGATCGGGCTCGACGACGTCGATCACCGCGTGCTCACTTACAAGGACCTTGTCTCCCTTTCTCCCAACAAGGACACGCGGGAGCCAACCCGGTTCATCGAGATCCACCTGACCGGCAACATGGAGCGTTTCATGTGGTCGCTCGACGGAGAGCAGCTGAGCGAGAACCCTGAGCCTTATCGCTTCGCGCGCGACGAGCGGGTCCGGATGCGGCTCGTCAACGACACGATGATGACCCACCCGATGCACCTTCACGGGCATTTCTGGGAAATCGTCAACGGCAACCCGGGAAACCATCCGTTGAAGCATACCGTGAAGGTTCTGCCGGGCGGCTTCATAGACCTCGACCTGACCGCTGATGCGCCAGGGGACTGGGCCTTCCACTGCCACCTGCTCTACCACATGCACGCCGGCATGATGCGTGTCGTCAAAGTTCGGCCGATGGACGGAGAACCAGCATGAAGCGCGTTCTGATGCTCGTGCTGGCGGCGACGGTCTCGACACCCGCGCTTGCCCAGCACGAGGGCCACGGCCAGCCGGCCCCGCAAACCGAGCAGCAGGAGGACGGGCCCACCTCGGCAGATCCCCACGCCGGTCACGCCATGCCGGCCAGCGAGGCGGCGCCGGCATCCGGTGCGGCGGATCCTCACGCGGGACACGTGATGCCCCAACCGGAATCGCCGGCGCAGCAGCCCCCTGGTGATCCCCACGCCGGACACGCCGCGCCGGAGCAAGCGGTGCCCGACGACCAGGCGGCCGACCCGCACGCCGGACACAATCCGGCGCCGGCAGAGGTCGCTCCCGCGCCGGCAGACCCTCACGCAGGACATGCGGCGGGGGCCCCCCAATCCATCGCCAATCCGCCCGCTGGTCCCCCGCCGCCGGAGGCGTTCAGCGGACCTGAGCACGGCGCCGATCTGTTCTATCCCGAGCCGCAGATGGCCGAAGGACGCAAGGTCCTGGTTGGCGAGCACGGCGATATCCCGGTCTATCGCGTCCTGCTCGACCAGATGGAGGTGAGGCTCGAGGACGGTCGCGATTCCTACGAGTGGGATGCTCAAGCTTGGTACGGCGGAGACATCGACAAGCTGTGGCTGAAAACCGAGGGTCACGGTGAGTTCGGTGGCGACATCGAATCGGCGGAAGTCCAGGCGTTGTGGGCCCATGCTGTCGATCCCTGGTTCGATCTGCAGCTCGGTGTGCGCCAGGACATGCAGCCCGGGACTGACCGGACTTACCTGGTTGCCGGCTTTCAGGGGCTGGCTCCATACTGGTTCGAACTTGAAGGGGCCGCCTTTGTGTCGAACAAGGGCGATATCACCTTGCGGTTCGAGGGCGAGTACGATTTGCGGTTCACACAGTCGCTCATCTTCCAGCCGCGAACCGAGCTCGATTTCGCCCTCCAGGACGTGCCGGAGCTTGATATCGGCTCAGGATTGTCGACCGCGAGCATCGGAGCGCGTCTTCGGTACGAGCTCTTCCCCAGCAGCGGACCAGCCGTCATCGCGCCTTACGTCGGGATTCAATACGAACGGGCGTTCGGCAGAACCGCGGACTTCTACAGAGCTGATGGGGAGAGCGTAGGCGGAATGAGCGTACTTATCGGGCTGCGCACCTGGTTCTGAACACGGCGGGGCCGTGGCATCGCACCCTGCGTCGCGTCGGGGGCGGGGATGCCTCTCTTCTCCGCGGACCGCAGGGCGTGAAACAGGGCGTGCAGGCCCGTCATGCAGATGTCTTCTGCCGCCGTGAGGTCAGCGTTAGTACATGCTGGGTGAGGGAAGGTTTGGCTGCTCGCGTATGGGCTTACGATGGAGGATCCTATGGCTGTTGATCTCGACGGGCGGCTTCGCCTGCTGGCGCTGACGCGCCCCACTGCCGACTTGGCCGGATTCGAATACGGGGTTCTTGCTGCGATCCGCCAGCGGCAGGAACCCAGTGTAACCCGCATCACAGCCACGTTTGCCTCGCTAGCGCTCCTTATGGGTATCGGCGCCGCGCTGGTGCCGGGCAATGGAGCACACGCGACGAGCGTAACCCCCCTCGGAACGCCGAGCGCGCTCGCGCCATCCACGCTCCTCCTGAGCGGCGGTCAGTGACCAGGCGCATCTTCTGGCTGCTCATCCCGGCGGCCTTCCTTGCAGCGCTGGCCGGGGTCTTGGTCGGCCGGGTCGTCTTTCCCGCCAGCTCCAATGCTGGCGTCGACTTGCACGCCGTGCTGCATGACAAGCTTAAGCTCGACGCTGATCAGGAGCGGCGACTGCAGGTGCTGGAAACCGATTTCGCTGCGCGGAGGCGCGCGCTCGAGAACCAGCTTCGAACCGACAATCGGCGTTTGGCGGCAGCCATGCAGGCCGAGCACCGCAATGGTCCGGAAGTAAGCGCCGCGATCGATGCGTCACATGTAACGATGGGCCGCCTTCAAAAGGAGACGGTGGCGCACGTGTTCGCGATGCGTGCTCTGTTGAGGGAAGACCAGGCGCCGATATTCGACCAGGCAGTTACAGAGGCACTGATCGAAGAACCTCGGTGAATGGCAATTTGGCAGAGGAGCCCGACGGAAGGCTCGTGGAGAGGGCCCTCTCGGGCGAGGAGCGCGCTTTCGCCGAGATTGTGCGCCGAAACAAGCGCCAGCTCTTCGGCATTGTCATCCGCATCGTACCCAACGAGCAGGACGCCTTGGAGATACTCCAAGAAGGCTTCGTTTCTGCATACACCGCTCTGCGGCGTTATGACCCGGCCCGGCCGCTTGGGGCCTGGCTGGCGGCGATCGCTCTGAACAAGGCTCGGGATTGGCGCCGCCGGGAGGCAGTGCGCCGAGTGCTCAGGTCGCTTCTTCCCATTGGAGCGGCCTTTGATGTTGTGGACGGCGAAGCTCTGGCCGACGTCACGGTGAGCGATCGACAGGAACTTGCGCTGGTTCGAAAGCGGATCGCGCAGCTGCCGGTCAGACTGCAGGAGGTCATCGTGCTCCGGACCCTCGAAGGCATGAGCCAGGTCGAAACGGCCGCCATCCTGCAGATCAGTGAAAAAGCAGTCGAGACCCGGTTGTATCGCGCACGGCGGAAGCTTCAGGAGGACGATTCAGCCTGACCGCTTCACGGCCCGGGATTATCACGCACCGCTTACGACACGAGCTGCAACATAGACCAGCACGATCGCGATCAGGACCCAGCACAGCCAATAGGCGCCCAGCTCCGCCCGGGAATAGTCGTGGCCCTGTGCGCGCTGCGCCCGCCGCCTCCCAAGCATGCCGACACCGTGCGCCAGCAGGCCGATGAGCAGAATTGCGATGCCCAGGCCGCCCAGGAAGTCGCTAAGGAGCACGCCGACGCCAACCCCGCCCAACGCCGCCCCGGTGGTCGAAAGCAACATGGCGGCGTTTTGCTGCCGCATGGCCGTGTCGTCCACGATCATCACTTGCGATCCTTGCAGGGCGTGTGTTCCTCTCCCAGCGTCCAGGCGGGGGGATCGCTGGCGGGAAACGACTCCAATCCTGCTTCCTCGATCTTCGCCGAACCATGCGCCGCCTCGCAAGATTGCCCCTGCGCACCCTCTGCCTCGGCAGGGCCCCCAGGAAGTAGGTGGTGTTCGTTCATGTTTGGGATCACGCACTGCCATCCCAGCTGGCGCATGATCCGCTGTTCCAAGCCTTCAGCAGCCTCGGATTCACCGTGGACAATGAACGTCTTGGTTGGCGCGCGCTCGAAGCCGGACAGCCAGCGAAGGATCTCGTTGGCGTCTGCGTGGGCCGAGAGCGCCGGTACGTCGGCCACTTCGGCGCGGATGTCGACGAGCCGCCCATGGATCTTGAGCTCGCGCGCCCCTTCCGCAAGAGCTCGCCCGCGAGTGCCTGCTGCCTGGTAGCCGGCGAGCAGGATGCTGCTGCGCGGATCGGGGCCGAACGCCTTCACGTGGTGTAGAACCCGCCCGCCCGACATCATGCCGCTCGCTGAGATGATCACTTTTGGCATCCTGCTGGCCGTGAGCCGTTTCGACTCCTCGACGCTGCGGACATACGTCGCGCTTTCGCATACGTCGCGGCAAGCCCCCTCCTCGAGCCGGTGATCGCGTTTGTGAACACATAGCAGGTCCGTGGCGCTCGTCGCCATCGGGCTGTCGACGTAGACCGGAACGTGCCGAAGCTTGCCCCGCTGTCGCAGCGTCCAGATCTGGTGGAGCAGCGACTGCGCGCGACCGATGGCGAACGCTGGAATGACGACCGTCCCGCCGCGCGCCACCGTTCGTTCTATCACTTCCAGCAGAACGGCGGCGGGATCGCTCGCGTCATGGATCCTGTTCCCGTACGTCGACTCGACAACGAGATAGTCTGCCGAAGGCACCGGCTCGGGGTCGGGCATCATGGCGTCACCGTAGCGGCCGAGGTCGCCGGAGAAGACCACGGTGATGCCGCCCACGTGCACCTCGGCCGTTGCCGCTCCCAGAATGTGTCCGGCGCGGCGAAACAGGAGCGAAACGCCGCGATGCGCTTGTTGCTGGTGAAAATCGACCGGTCGGAACGCTCCGATGGCGGCGTGCGCATCCCGCGTGGTGTAGAGCGGCAGTGCGGGCTCATGGCGACTGAAGCCATGCCGGTTTGCAAAGTCCGCATCCTTCTCCTGCAGGAACGCGCTGTCGAGCAGGATCAATCGCGCCACGTCGATTGTCGCGGGTGTTGCATAGATCGGACCCTTGAACCCGTCACGGACGAGCCTCGGTAGATAGCCGCTGTGATCAAGGTGCGCGTGTGTGAGGATGACAGCGTCGATCGACGACGCCGGAACGGGCAGCGCTCGCCAGTTCAGGTCGCGAAGTTCGCGCAGACCTTGGAACATGCCGCAATCCACCAGAATGCGCATTCCGTCATGCTCAAGGAGATGCTTTGAACCGGTGACCGTCCGAGCGCCGCCCAAGCTGGTGAGGCTGACCACCACGCTAGCCTGACGTTACAAGTGGACGGTTGGCCGAGATCATCAAGAATGCCTCCCACATCGACTGCCACTGCTGCTTTATCATTACGGCGCTTGCCGCTGTTGTCGTAGTTCTACGGAGTTCTCATTCGATTTTGAGGATCGCCCTCGCCAGAGTGTCCGCGAGGTCGATGGCGTTGCTGGCGTGCTCGATGGCGTTCGTACTGACCACACGCCCGGCTCCCGCGGCAAGCAGCAGCTCGTAGGCATCGCCGGCAAAAATGGGGTGCACCACCACGCAGACAGGGGCGAACGCGACGGCGGCCTGCACCAGCTTGACGGCCTCGATCATCGTTCGCGCGCTCGACGCTATGTCATCCACGAGGACCACATTGCCGGGACCGAGCCCGGCCAGCGCTTGTCCGTCAATGGCAACGGCGAAATCGCCGCTTCGCTGCTTGCGAAGCACGGTCGTCGTGGCTCCGAGACCGTGCCCAATCCGCTCCACCCACTGGCGGCTTTCCTCGTCGGGTCCAATGATCACGCAGGGTTGCTCGACATTGACCGCGATCCAGTCAGCAATGACTTCGGTCGCCGACGCAGCGGCCGCCGGAATCGAATAGATCTCGCCCAGCTCACGGTATCGATGGAGGTGGGGATCGACCGTGACGAGCCAATCGAAATGCTCGGAGAGGAGCTTCGCAAAGGTGACCGAGGTTACCGCCTCACCCGGCAGGAACGCCATGTCCTGCCGCAAATAAGGCAGGTAGGGCGCGACCAGACCGACCGAGGTGGCTCCCTGCGCCCGGGCGGCGGCTGCGGCGAACAGCAACGAAGCGATCTTGTCGTCGGGTTGCGCAAGCGTGCACACGAGTACGACCTCCCGGCCGGCAACCGGCGTCACGTATCGCAGGTAGGACTCTCCATCGGGGAACCGTCGTCGCTCCAGTTCCGCCCGCTCGCTTCCAAGCCTCGCGCAGAGGGCGTCAGCGAGCCCTGGTGCGGCATTCAGTTCAAACAGGACCCTCGTCACGCTTCCTCCAGTTGCAAGATCGCCGGAGAAGCTCGCTCGAAGGCCAAAGCGTACTCGAGCTCGCCGGGCGTTTCGGCATGCACGGTCATGACCGGCTGCCCCGCTTCGACGACGTCGCCCATTTTAACGTGAAGCTGCACACCGGCGGACTTCGCCGCCGGTGCGCCTGCGAGCTTAGCCAGCCGGGCAAGGTTACGATTGTTGATCGTGAGGACTCTTCCTACCGCAGACGAGCAGATCTCGCGCCGGAGCGGGGCGACTGGCGGTTCGCGAAAGCCGCCTTGCGCGTCACAGATCGCCATGAACTTTCGCAGCGCGCTTCCATCGTTCAGGATGCTCGTCGCCAATGCTTCTCCGGATCCCGCTGCGGCAGCGCCTCCGAGCTCGATCACTGATCCTGCCAGTGTAATCGCTCGCTGCCGCAGATCGGCGGGCGCGCCTGGCTCATCTCGGATCACCGACAGCACATCGTGAGCTTCGAGAGCGGGGCCGATACCGCTGCCAACCGGCTGGCGGCCGTCGGAGATCACCGGCTTAACGGCGAGGCCGACACGCTCGCCAACCTGCAGCAGGTAACCGCTCAGCACGGCTGCTTCAGCCTCGCTTCTTATCTTCGCAGTGGGCCCGACCGGCAGATCGAGGAGAACATGCGTTGACCCGGCTGCTAGCTTCTTCGACAGCACCGAGGCGACCAGTTGTGCCGGGCTGTCGAGGTCCACGGCTCTTTCCACACGGATGATGATGTCGTCAGCCGGACTGAGCCGCACACTGCCTCCCCAGACGATGCAGCCGCCCTCCCGCTCGACGACCCGACGCATCGCGGGAATGTCCAGATCGACCGACGTCATCGTTTCCATGGTGTCGGCCGTGCCCGCCGGCGAGGTGATTGCGCGCGAGGAAGTCTTCGGGATGGTCAGACCCGCCGCTGCCACGATCGCCACCACCAGCGGGGTTGTCCGATTGGCCGGGAGTCCTCCGATGCTGTGCTTGTCGACGACCGTTTGCTGGGGCCACACGAGCCGATCGCCGGCGTCGACCATCGCCCGTGTGAGGCTCGTCATCTCCTCGATACTGGCAGGTTGGCTGGAGAAGGCGGTGATGAAAGTTGCCAGCTCCACATCGGAATAGCGCTCTGCGACAATGTCCTGAACGATCGCATGAAGTTGCGTCTCGTCGAGCCGGTGGCCGTACACCTTGGCCCGAACTGCACTCATCGAGCCCAGCGGCTTGGGATGGCGGACTATGAGGGGCGTGCCGTCTGCCACTTGCAGCCGCCGCCATACGACTTCAGATAGCCCAACCTCGTGCACCCCGAGAAGATCACCGGCGACTTGGTAGAGCGTTGCAAGCGCGGTCATGCCGCCAGCGTGCAGTTCAACCTGGGCGCGCGCCGACAGGCCCTCGGATCTGGCGATCGGGCACCCGGCATGCAGCAGCACGATAGGCTCGTGTTGCGTTTCCAGGTGTAGTCGCCGGCTCCTGAATACGGGTCCGTCCGAGCTGGCTTCTGACAAGCTCTCGTGTCCTTGCATGCGCGTGTTCGCCTTCCCCCGATGGGTTAGCCCACGGGGCGGATGATCAACCTCCGTAATCTTCCTATGGTGTGGCATATCCCAGAACGTGCAATCGAGCCGGCTGATCAAGCGTGTCGGCTTGCTGCCATCCTATCGCTGGCGTGCTCCCACCCGAAAACTTCTGCTGCCGTCAGCTGTTTCATGCCGGCGCCAGGCCTTTGCTCTTGCGCAGCTTCAGGATACTGATCGCCCCGGTCGGCGTGTTGACGATCCTCTCGGGTGCGATTTCACAACCGCCGAGTTCACTCAAGAAGTCCTCGATCGCACCATCCAAGTTTGCTTGGGTATTGGCGCGGCCATCCAGGGTTTGTACGACACGGAACAGCTGCCGCATCAGCCAATCCTGCTGGCGGCAGTAGTCGGCGATGTGCAGTTCGCCCTCATCTCGCAGCGATGTCCACATTGCGGCAAGGCCGGCGCGTTTCTCTCCGCACGCCACCTGGTGAAATACCAGCGATGAGATCGCCTTATCGAATTCGCCAGCAAAGTCGGCCGCGTCGCGAGCAAAGCCCAAGCGCCACTCGATATCAACGCCAGAGGCTCGGGCCTTACGTTGCGCGCGCTCGAGGATCTTAGGGTCAGGATCCAGGCCCACCACCTTCGCACCGGGCACAGCCTGTTTGATCGCGATCGCTAGGGTTCCCGTGCCGCATCCGACGTCCAAGATCGATTCAGCGGCGTGCGGTGAAATTTGCTCGACTAGAAGCTGGGACCCAAGCGGCTCGGAACCAGCGGCTCGGAAGCCAAGGCCTGACCGGCACCTGGGGCAGGCGGCAGTTGCGGGCGGCGCAGGCGCTGTAGGTCTTCAAGTCGATAACGAGACGATATCGCGCTTGAGCGCGGGGCCTCCGGCCTGTTCGCCAGAGAGCGGGGTGCCAGCGCTGCTTCACCGCTACTGGAGCGGCACTGAATCCTCTGTCCCAACAGGTATTGGAGCGGGGTCGCCAGCTTCGCTCCATCCAAGTCCGAGCGATTTCTGGATCGCGACATAGCTGGAAGTTAGCGCGGCAATTGCGCTGCGCAGGTTCGCTTCCGCAAGCAGCTGCTGGCGCTCGGCCTCAAGGCTGTCGCCGAGCGAGATGACGCCACGCTCGTAGCGCTGCCGCATCAAAACCGCGGACTGGTCGGCCGAGCGCTTGATTTCGGCGAGCGCGGCGACCGTCCGCCTCTGCTGCGCAAAACGCGAGAGCGAAGTCTCGGCGTCCTGGAGGGCGCCGAGCACCACCTGCCGGTATTGCGCCTCGGCTTCGTCCCGGCCGGCGCGCGTCTGCGCGATCGCCGCCGAGGTTCGTCCAAAGTCGAGCAGGCCCCACTGGAGCTGAGGGAGCGCGATCTTCGAGATGTTGCCGAGGTCGACCAGATCCTCGATGGATGTTCCGCCGATCCCAAGGATGCCCATGAAGCTGATCTTGGGAAAACGCGCCGCCTCCGCGACCCCGATGCGCGCCGTTGCCGCCGCCAGGTTGCGCTCGGCAGCGCGAATGTCGGGCCGGCGGCGCAGGAGCGAGGCAGGATCGCCGATGGCGACGTTCTGGGGCGGCAGGGGAATGTCGCGCGGGGGCGTGAGCAGCGGATCGAGCGATCCCGGCGCTTCGGCCACGAGCACGGCGAGCGCGTTGAGGTAAGTCTCGATATCGGCCTCGGCGGAAGCCAGGTCGGTGTGGGTTGCCTGAACGGCGCGGTTCGCCTGGCCGACGGTGAAAGCCGGTACCGTGCCCTGCTCGAAGCGCTGCACGGCAAGATCGAGCGCTTGCTGCTGCAGTTCGAGTCCACCCCGAAGCGCAGCGGCCCGCTGCTGCCGGTCGCGAAGGTTCGTATAGGCCTGGGCGACTTCGGTGGTGAGCTGAACCTGCGCATCCGCGGCGTTGTAGGCGGCGGCGGCCGCCAGAGCATTGGCGGCTTCGATCTTTCGCACCTGTCCGCCCGCAAGGTCGATTTCCCAGTTCGCGTTCAGTCCCAGATTGAAGAACTGGAGCGAAGTGGAATCGTCCTCTTCGGGTGAAGGCGTAGGCGCCGGTGCGGGGGGGGCGCCTCCCTGGTCCGACTGCAGGTCGATTCCCGGCAGATCGGCCAGTATGGCGGTTCCCTGAGCGCCTGCCGTCGGGAAGCGGTTGGCGCGCTCCTGGCGCACAGACGCCCGCGCCTGGCGAAGCCTGGCCTGAGCCACTTCGATCGACGGGTTCGAGGCAAGCGCGCGCAGCTCGAGCTCGTCCAGCACCGGGTCCTGTAGACTGGTCCACCATTCGGCCAGGGCAGGCTCGTCGGATGTCGCACCCTGAGGCTGACGAACGAAGGTGGGCTGGGGGGCGGCGCGTTCCAGCTCCGGCGGTCCGGAATAGTCGGGGCCGACCACGCATCCGCCGAGCAGCAGGGGGGCGAGAAGGAGACCTCTGAACTTTGCCATTGCAACCTCAATGCATCGCCAGCGACTGCCCTTTGGGCAGCGGGCGAAGGAAGAACACGAGCGGAAGGGTCGCCAGGGTCGCGAGCGCCATCGTCCAGAATATGTCGTTGTACGTCATCACAAAGGCCTGCTGCTGGATGGTGCCGGCGAGCGCCTGGAGCGCGGCGTCCATGCTTCCGAGCGAATGTGACATCCCCGCTAGATAGTCCTGCAACCCTGGGTCGTTCGCCCAGAGGGTCTCTTCCATGCGCCGGCTGTGCAGCGACATGCGCTGGTCCTGGAACGACGCCAAAGCGGCCAAGGCGAACGAGCCGCCAAGGTTGCGCGCGGCGTTGAAAATGCCCGAGGCGTCGCCAGCATCTTCCTTGCTGACCGAGGCGATCGTCGCCTGGTTCAGGAACAGCATGGTAAGGATCATGCCCACACCGCGCAGCAGCTGTCCGGAAGTGAAGGCTTCCCCCGCGGAGTCGGCGGTAAGACTGGTACTGACGAAGCAACTGACGGCCATGATCGCAAGACCTGCCCCGACGGCGATCCGGATGTCGACACGCTTGATCATGAACGGCACGATCGGCATCAACAGGAAGGCGGGCACGCCCATGAGGAAGATGACTTGCCCGGTCTGAAGCGCGTTGTAGTCGGCGATCAGGCCCAGGAACTGCGGGATCACGAAAGTGGAGCCGTACATCACCATGCCCAGCGCCAGCGCCATGACGACGACGCTGCCGAACTGCCGGTTCACGAGGAGCCGAAGCTTCAGCACGGGCTTGGCCGCCCGAAGCTGGCCGATTCCCAGCATGACGAAGCCGACCACCGTCATGATCGTCAGCTGGACGATCAGGGACGATTCGAACCATTCCTCCCGGTGTCCCTCCTCGAGCACGATCGTCAGTCCTCCCAGGCCGAGGATCATGCCGACGATGCCGAACCAGTCCGCCTCGCGAAGGTAAACCCATTTCGTGCGTTCATGCGGCAGTCCGAGCAGCAGAAGGAGCAAGAGCACGGCACAGACCGGCACGTTGACGAAGAAGGCATAGTGCCAGCTCAAATTCTCTGTGAGCCAGCCGCCAAGCAACGGGCCCATGACCGGGCCGAGGATTACGGTCATGCCAAACAAGGCCATACCGATCGGCTGCTGTTGCGGCGGAAGGCGTTTGGCGACGATCGTCATCGCGGTCGGGATTAGCAACCCTCCCATGAGGCCCTGACCGGTCCTGCCGATGATCATCGTCATCAGATCCGTGGCGGTCCCGCACAGGATCGAGAACCCGGTAAACGCGGTAACGGCGATGAGGAGAAGGGTCCTCAGTCCCAAGAGCCGCTCCAGCCACGCACTCAGCGGGATGACGACGATTTCGGCGACGAGAAAGGAGGTGGCAATCCACGTTCCTTCCGTGACGGTCGCACCGATCTCCCCCTGGATCGTGGGCAGCGAGGAGTTCACGATCGAGATGTCGAGGGTTGCGAGCAAGGCGCCCAGAGAGCCGGCGGCTACGGCGATCCAGGCGGTCGCGTCCGCACGCTCGGGGCGAAGGATACGCTGAGGGGCTGGGACCGTCGCCACGGTCAGCGCTCCCGGCTTGCGGCCTGCCGGATCTGGTCCAACGCTCCCTTGGCGGAGCGCGTGTCGACCGTCACTCCCACCGACATCCCCGGCACGAGAAGTCGGCGCACCTCGGGAGGGGCATCGATTGCGATGCGGACTGGCACGCGCTGGACGATCTTGGTGAAATTACCGGTCGCATTCTGCGGCGGAAGCACGGAGAACTGGGCGCCGGTGGCGGGCGCAAAGCTGGCTACGCGCCCCGTCAGTTCGACGCCTGCGAGCGCATCGACTTCGATCCTGACCGGCTGGCCAACGCGCATGAGCCCGACCTGCGTCTCCTTGAAGTTGGCCTCGATGAACAGGCGGTCGACGGGCACCAGGGTCATCATGCGCGTTCCGGGTTGCACGAACTGTCCGACACGGACCGCAAGATCGCCGACGCGTCCATCGATCGCCGCCCTGAGCAAGGTCGATTCGACGTTGACGCGCGCCGCGGAAAGCTGGGCGCGGGCGGCCTCGGCCTGCGACTGCGACTGCCGTACTTGTGCGCCGAGCGTATCGACACGCCGCTGCGCGGCAAGCAGTCCGGCCTGAGCACCATTGGCTCGCTCGCGCGCCTGTCGTGCCTGCGTCTCAAGCTGGGCAAGCCGCTCGCGCGGCTCGGCACCGGATGCTGCGAGCGGCTGATAGCGCGCCACCTGCTGCGCGGCGAAGGCGGCTTCGGCGCGAGCCGCGTCGAGCTGTGCCTGCGCCTGTGTGATCGCTGCTCGTTGTTCGGCGATCTGGGAACGCGTGGTCTCACCCGTGGCCATCGCCGTTTCGATCTGGCTGGTAATCTGCTCGGTCTGCGCCCGATACTCACGCGGGTCGAGCTCAGCCAGGGCCTGCCCCTGCCGGACCGCCTGATTTTCGGTGACGAGCACGCGCTCGACATAGCCGGCGATCCTGGGCGCTACGACGACCGAGTCCGCCGCAACGTAGGCGTTGTCGGTGTTCTGCATGTATCGGCCGCGGTTCTGATGGTCGAAGTACCAGAATAGGCCGCCCGCGACGATCAGGATCGCGCCGATGAGCAGCGCCAGCCTGACGCGCGGCGACTTGAGCGGAGACGTCCGGGGTTCGTCGACGTTCTCAGGTTCCGCCGAGGCGGCTGCCGGATTTTCGGCCATGCCAGTGTCCATCCAGTGCTAGTCGTGCTGTGAGCGCCCTTGCCCTGCCCACAAAGATTGAGCAATGGTATATTATATGGAACCTCAAGAACAACGTCTGCGTAGGATCGCTACGGCGTTCGGATGGACCTGGTACAGAATGCGGCGGCTGATCGACGCGCACCTTGCCGCCCAAGGGGCCTCGATGGCCCGGCTCAAGCTGCTCGCCTTCATTGCGGAACAACCGCGGCGCTCGACCGACATAGCAAGCTTCTTCGACCAGGCGCCCCGCACCGTCACCCAGGCGATCGATTCGCTTGAGCAAAACGGCCTGGTTTCGCGCTCCCCGGTCGCGGGGGATCGCCGCGCCAAGCTGGTGCAGATTACCGACACCGGCAGGGAGATGCTGGAGCAGGGCCTGCCGCTGTACGACAGCATCGTGGCGCGAACGTTCGGTAATTTGACCGTGCAGGAAATTGCCGGGCTCGAGGCAGCGATTCTGCATCTGGGCCAGATCGTGGAGGAACTCGAAGAGGGGGCGCGCCTGGCTCGTATCTCTGCTCTCAAGGTGCGGGATCGTGGCTGATCCAGCGCTGGCTACGCCGCCTCAAGCCGCCGCGTTGAAGGAGCGGGAGCGGTTCGCGCAAATCCTCGTTCTGTTCGGGCGCCACGGCCTGAAGGGGCTTGCCGCTCGGCTTGGGCTGGGCCTGGAGGGTGACAGGCCACTTGATCGTGCCCGACCGGAGGCGGTTGTTGCGCTGCTGCGTGACATCGGCCCCGTAGCGGTCAAGTTCGGGCAGATCCTCGCGATGCGCAGCGACCTGCTGGAGCCGGACTGGATCGACGCGCTCTCGAAGTTGCAGGACCGGGTTCCAGCGCTGCCGTTCGAAACCGTTCGGCCGCTGATCGAAGAGGCTATCGGCGGACCGGTAGAGAGCTGCTTCAGCCGTTTCGACGAAGAAGCAATCGCCGCCGCCTCGATCGCCCAGGTCCACGCCGCGACACTGCTCGACGGGCGGGACGTCATCGTAAAGGTTCGACGCCCGGGGATCGAACGGGTCGTCGACGCCGACCTCAGGATTCTGCGCCGGCTGGCCCGCATCGCGGAGCGCCGCATCCCCGAAGTCGCGCGCCTGAAGCCGGACGAGCTTCTGCGACACTTCGCCGAGAGCCTCGACCGGGAGATGGACCTCAGCGCGGAAGCTCGCGCGAGCGATGCGATCGGAGAATATCTCAAGGAATACGGCGTTCGGACCGCGCGCTTCGACTGGGAGCTTTCCGGCCGGCGGGTGAACATCCAGGAGCGGCTTCGCGGCTTTCCGGCGAGCGATCTGCAAGCGGCCCGCCAAGGCCATGTCGATCTGACTGCGCTCGCCAGCACTTATGCTCAGGCGGTCCTCCGCATGATCATCATCAACGGCCACTTCCACGCGGATCCACACCCCGGCAATGTGTTTTTCCTGGAGGACGGAACGCTCGGCCTCATCGACTTCGGCGCGGTGGGAACGCTCCTGCCAAGGCGCCGGGAGGAACTGGTACGGCTGGGTCTGGCTATCGCGTCAGAGGACACCGCCGGGGTTGTCGACATCCTCATGCTCTGGGCTGGCGATCCGGATGTCGACCGCATCCGGCTGGAAGAGGCATTGGCCGAGCTGATCGACCGCTTCAGCGACGTCCTGCTCGAGCAGATCGACCTTGCCGACATTTTCCAGAGGGTCTTCGCAATCCTGCGCGACTTCCACCTGGCGCTTCCGCCGGATCTGGCGCTGGTGCTCCGGACGTTGCTGACCGCCGAGGGCTTTGTCCGACGCATCGATCCGTCGTTCGACATCGCTCGCGAGCTGGCTCCGCTGGCGAAGGAGCTGATGCGTGAGCGGGTCAGCCCGGCGCGGCTGCGTGGCGAAGCCGGCAAGCTGTTCGCCGCGCTCGGGAGAGCCGCGCTTTCGACGCCGAGCCTTATCGGCCAGATCGAGAAGGTCGCGCGAACCGGTTTGATCACTGTGAGTATCGCGCCCAGAGACCTCGAGCGCCTCCGTGGCGACGTCGGCACCAATCGAGGTAAACTACAACTCTACTCGGTCGCGATCGGGATCTGCGCGGCAATCGTCCTTTCGTCCGACCCGCGGCTGGCCGCGTTGTTGGCGCTGCTTGCCGTGGCGGTGGCGGGTGCCGACTGGCTGAGGCGGCGATGAGTCCGACGCGCCCTTGGTGGACGCCAAGCTCGCCCGGTGGCGCCTCCGGCCTCCCTTGCCGAACCGTTGCTTCGTCCTTTCTCCGCCGGCGCCTCGTCGCGGTCGCCGCGCGTCTCGGCACGGCCTGTACTAGTCCTGGTCTTGTGGCCCGTTGCCGGTATCGAGCGAGGTCTTCATTTCGGCCGCCGTGCCCACGCGGGACCGGAGCGCCGGCTCGGTGCCCCGGGGGAAGATCGCGTTCAATCGCAGTCTCAGGGTCTTCTCGAACTCGTCACGGTTGTAGCCGCGCGGCTGGTTTACGGCGATTTCGCGGAAGATTGCGTCCTTGATACGCTCCAGGGCCGCGTCATCGATGACGCCCAGCCTGGCCAGTTCGGCGCACAACTGAAGGAGGCCGACCGTGGTCGCCTGCGCCCGCAAGCCAATGAACTCGAGGGTTCCGTGCAGCTCACGCGCTTGCGCGGTTTCGTCGTGCTCCATGTCATGTTCTCCGGACGCTGCAAACGCGATCTGTCATTGCCACCCGCCCCCGAGCGAGAGGAACAGGGTCACGAGATCCGTTGAAAGCTGGCCCTCGGCCTGGGCCAGCGCCGCCTCCGCCAGAGCGAGCTGGCGCTCCGCGTCGAGGACGATCTGGAAGCTTTCACGCCCGGCTTCGTAGCGAAGTCGGGCGATGCGGGCGGCCTCTCGCGCATGCTCGACGCCGCGCTCGAGCGCGGCCGTTCGATCGAGTCCGCGCGCGTAGTTGGTGAGCGCGCTTTCGGTTTCCTGCAAGGCGCTCAGCCAGGTCCCGTCGAACTCGGCAAGACTGGCGTCGGCTGATGCCTCGGCTTCGGCGATGCGCGCGCGCGCGACCGCGAGGTTCGGGAAGCTCCACGAGATTAGCGGGCCGAGACTGTAGCGCAGTGCCGCGCCCGAGCCGAGGTCGCCGAGGGAGCTGGCGGTGCCGCCGATCGAGCCGCCGATCGAGATGCTCGGGTACAGGTCCGCCGTTGCGACGCCGATGCGCGCGGTCGCGGCGGCGAGACGGCGCTCGGCAGCGCGCACATCCGGTCGGCGCGCCAGCAGCGCGGCGCCGTCGCCGACGGGGATCGGCCGGTCGAGCCTGAGCGGCGCCGCGCAGGCCGCGACTTCGGCGGGGAACTGGGCGGGTGGGCGCCCGGTGAGCACCGCGAGGCGGTAGAGCGCGATCTGCTGCAGCGCCTGCAGGGTGGGGATTTCGGCGCGGGTTTGTTCGAGCAGCGTGCCGGCCTGGTTGGTATCGAGCGCCGTCGCTCGCCCACCTTCGAGCAGCCGGCGGGTGAGATCGAAGGTCTGCTCTTGCACTTCGACGCTGCGCCGGGCCACTTCCAGTCTGCGGCCGGCATTGCACGCGTCGGCATACGCGCGGACGGTCTCGGCCACGACGGTGATGTACGTAAGGTCGTAGGCGGCCCGCACCGCTTCGGCATCGGCGCGGCTCGCCTCGACCGCGCGGCGCAGGCGGCCGAACAGATCGACCTGATAGACGACGTCGAGCCCGACGTCGTACAGCTCGCCGTCGGGCAGTCTCTCGTCGGAACCCTGTGCGGCGCCGGGCGCGCGGCCGTAGCTGGCGGCGCCTGACAGCGTCGTGCCGATCGAGCGGCCGGCGCGAACTTCACGCAAGGTGGCGCGCGCGCGGGCAAGGTTGGCGGCCGCGACGCGCAAGTCGGTGTTCGCGGCAAGCGCTTCGGCGACCAGGCGCTCGAGGCGGGGGTCGTCGTAAAGGCGCCACCAGTCCTCTGGCGGGGTCTCAGGTACGAACGGCTCTTGCCCCGAGGCGTCGAGCGAGGCCTGCGCCGCCGCGCGCGGCAGCTCGGGCGCGTAGTCGGGACCGACCGCGGTGCAACCGGCGAGGGCGGCCGAGACCGCGAGCAGGGGAGCGAGGCGCTTCATGTCGCGAGCCCTTCGGCGGGGGAGCCGGTCCGCGCAGCGCGCTGCGACTTCAGCTTCCGGTAGCGAAGCACGCGCCCGAACGAGCGGGTCACGACGTAGAACACCGGGGTGAAAATCAGCCCGAACAAAGTTACCCCTAACATGCCGAAAACCACTGCCGTGCCAAGCGACTGGCGCATCTCGGCACCCGGCCCGGTGGCGATCGCGAGCGGCAGGACACCGAAGATGAAGGCGAAGCTGGTCATCAGGATCGGGCGCAGGCGTGCCTTGGCGGCGGCAACCGCGGCATCGACGCGTCGCATGCCCGATTCCTCGCCCTGCTTGGCGAACTCGACGATGAGGATCGCGTTCTTGGCCGCGAGCGCGATCAGGACGACCAGGCCGACTTGCGTCAGAATGTTGTTGTCCATCCCGCGGATATTCACGCCGATCATCGCCGCGAGAATGCACATCGGCACGATCAGGATAACCGCGAGCGGCAAAGTCAGGGACTCGTATTGCGCGGCGAGGACCAGGAACACGAACACCACCGCGAGGACGAAGATGAGGGCCGAGCTGCTGCCCGCGGCCTTTTCCTGGTACGCAAGTCCGGTCCATTGGTAGCCGTATCCGTCGGGCAGCGCGCTCGCGGCGATCCCCTCCATTGTTTCGATGGCCTGCCCGGAAGAGACGCCTTCGGCGGCCTGGCCCTGCAGCTCGTAGGCCGGGAACAAGTTGAAGCGGATCACGCGCGAGGGACCGGAATCGTCGTGGAGGCTGGCAACCGACGACAGCGGCACCATTGAGCCGCTCGACGAGCGGACTTTCATCCGCGCGATGTCCGTGGCTTCGTCGCGGGCATAGGGCTCGGCCTGGGCAGTCACGCGGTAAGTCCGGCCCATGAAATTGAAGTCGTTGACGTAGGTGGATCCGACGTAGGTCCCCAGGGCGTCGTAAATCTGGCCCGGCTGTACGCCCATCATCTGCGCGCGGTCGCGGTCGACGTCCGCGCGAACACGCGGAGTGCCGGTATTATAGGTAGTGTAGACTTGGGTGAGGGTGTCCGGCTGCTGCGCGGCCGCGCCCATCAGCGGACCCCCGGTCTCCTCGAGCGCGCGGTAGCCGTTACCGCTGCGGTCCTGCACCATCATCACGAAGCCGCTGCCGTTGCCGAGCCCGCGGACGGTCGGCGGCGAGACCATGAAGATGTTGCCCTGATCGGTGAGGGCCGCGAACTTTCCGGTGAGCACGCCCGCGATCGCGGTCGCGCTCAGGTCGTCGCCGCGCTCCGACCAGTCCTTCAGCCGCATGAAGATCGTTCCGGCATTGGAAGAGGTCGCCTGCGTCGTTGCGTCGAGGCCTGCGATATAGATGACCGAGTCGACGCCGGGCTGCCGGATGGCAGTTTCAAATGCCTGGTCGAGTACCTCGTTCGTGCGATCCAGCGAGGCGCCCGGCGGCATCTGCACGACCCCGATGAGGATGCCTTGGTCCTGCTCAGGGATGAACCCGGTCGGGGTGTCCGTGAGCCGCCAACCAGTCAGCGCGAGAAGACCCGCGTAAATCACCAGCATGATCGTCGCCATGCGGAGGGCGCGCGCGGTGAAGCGGCCGTAGCGGTCCGACAGCCAGTCGAAGCCCTGATTGAACTTTGCCGCTCCCACGCGAAGGGGCCGCAGCCAGCGTGGGCCGTGATCGACCTGACCAGCCTCGTGCGGCTTGAGGAGCAGGGCGGCCAGAGCGGGCGAAAGGGTCAGCGACATGACCAGCGAGATCGTCGCCGCGGCGGCGATCGTGACGGCGAACTGCCGGTAGAAGATACCCGGTATGCCCGGCGTCAACGCGGTCGGCACGAACACCGAGATCAGCACCAGTCCGATGGCGATAAGCGCGCCGGAGACCTCGCGCATCGTCCTGTGCGCGGCCTCGCGCGGCGAGAGCCCGTCGCGCACGTGCTTTTCGACGGCTTCTACCACCACAATCGCGTCATCGACGACGATGCCGACCGCCAGCACGAGAGCGAACAGCGAAAGCGAGTTGATCGAAAACCCGAGCGCCAGCTGAACGGCGAACGTGCCGATCAACGCTACCGGAATCGCGATGATGGGAATGATCGCGGCCCGCCACGTCTGGAGAAAGATCATGATGACCAGCACCACGAGCACGATGGCTTCAAGCAAGGTGGTCTGAACCGCCTGGACCGAAGCTCTGACGAACTCGGTGGGGTTGTAAGGTGTGGCGTAAGTGAGGCCTGCCGGGAACTCGCTTGCGAGCGCCTGGAGTTCCTGCTCGACGAGCGCGGCGGCGTCCAGGGCATTGGCGCCGGGCTGCTCGATCACCGCGAGTGCTACGCTGCGATCTCCATTGTAGAATGCGCGGATGCCGTAGTCCTGGTTGCCGAGCTCGACCCGCGCCACATCGCGCAATCGGGTGATCGAACCCGTCTGCGGGTCGGCCTTGAGCACAACATCCGCGAATTCCTGCGGCGTGCCGAGCCGGCCCTGCACTTCGACCGGCATTTCGAAGGACGGGCTGCCCGAGTTGGGCGATTGACCCAGCGCGCCGCCCGCCACTTGAACGTTCTGGCCACGCAGCGCCGCGATGATCTCGGTCGAGGTAAGGTTTCGCCCGGCCGCGCGGTCCGGATCGATCCACACCCGCATCGAGTAGTTGCCACCGCCGAATACGTTGACACCGCCGACGCCGGGCAAGCGCAACAGCCGGTCGCGCACGACGGTCTGCGCGTAGTTGCCGACGTAGTCGATATCGAGGCCGGACTCTGCGTGCGCGGTGAGCGTGGCGATGAGGAGAAACCCCGTCGCCTGCTTGTTCACTACCACGCCGATCTGGCGCACCTGCTCGGGCAGGCGCGGTTCGGCAAGCCGCACGCGGTTTTGCACCAGCACCTGCGCCGCATTGAGGTCGGTGCCCGGCTCGAAGGTAATGGTGATCTGCGCCTGGCCCTGGGTCGACGAGCTCTGGAGGTAGAGCATGTTCTCGACGCCGTTGATTTCCTGCTCCAGGGGCGCGGCGACCGTTTCGGCGATCGTTTCCGACGACGCGCCGGGGTAGGGCGCCTGGATGACAATCGTCGGCGGCGCGATCTCGGGGTATTGCGACAACGGCAGCAGCGGGAACGCGAATGCGCCGATCAAAGTGATGACGATCGCGATCACGGCCGCGAAGATCGGCCGGTCGATGAAAAAGCGAGAGATGTTCATCGTTCAGTGCTTGCCGGCGCAACCACCTCGGCCGAGGAAGCCTCGCGGGACCGGTCCGCGCCGGCGGCAGGCGCGGGGGCGCCTACTTTGATCGAGCCCCTTTGCGGTTGCACTTTCTGACCCGGCCGGGCTCGCTGAACGCCGCCGATGATCACCCGGTCACTGGGCGCCAGGCCGCGCCGAATGACACGGAGATCGCCGATCACGGGGCCGAGTTCCACAGCCTTGGCAACGACAGTACCCTCGCCATCGACTACATAGATCAGTCGACGCGAGGCATCGGTCACGACCGCGATGTCGGGCACTAGCAAGGCGGAATAGGGCTCCGAGCCTGCCAACTGCATTTTCCCGACCATCCCCGGCTTGAGGAAACCGTCGGGATTGGGGAGGACCGCGCGACCCCGCACCGTGCCGGCCCCAGGATCGATCGTCGGGTCGATGAAATCGATGCGACCTGGGTGTAGGTAGCTGGTCTCGTCCTGCAGGCGCACGCGCACCGGTGAGCCTTTACCGGCGCTGTCCTGGCGCTGATACTTGAGCAGAAGCGCTTCGGAACCCTCGAAACTGAAATGGATCGGATCGACCGAGACGATACGGGTAAGCACCGTCTGATCGGCTATCACGCTGTTGCCGACGTCCACGAGTCGTTCCGAGACGAGCCCGGAGATTGGCGCTCGGACGGTGGAGAAGCCGACCTGGAGCTGCTGGGCTTCGACATTGGCGCGGGCTGCATTGACTTCCGCTATGCCGGCTCGGACAGCGGCCCTGCGCTGCTCGACTTCCTCCTCGCTGGCCGCCTGCGATGCGGCGAGCGTTTCCGAACGCGCGAGCTCGGTGCGGGCATTTGCGAGAAGAGCTTCAGCGCGCGCCTGTTGCGCCCGCGCCTGCGCCAGCGCGGCTCTCGCGGTGCGAGGGTCGATCGTGAACAGCGGCTGGCCGGCCCGAACGTATTGGCCATCGACGAAATGCACCCGCTGCAAGTACCCCGTAATCCTCGGACGCACCTCGACGCTCTGGACGGCTTCGAACCGGCCAACGTAGTCATCCCAATCGCGAACCTGCCGCGTTAGCGGTTGGGCGACAGTCACCGAGGGAGCCGGCGGTGCTTCAGTCTGCTCGGATGCCGAACAGGCGGCGAGCGCAACCACGGCGAGGGAAGCGAGGAAGCGAATGTGCATGCATCGAGGATCCCGAAAGGATGTCAGCCTCTGTCGCCCTGGGGTCAACAGGTGATGACACGCGGCTAGCGCCGCATTCACACCATGTCAACGTCTGTAGACTTAGCGCGACCGGTCTGCCATCGTCTCCCGTCCGCTTGAGTAACTCGATGCCTGCTCCCCAGTCCGCCCCCTCCAGAATCAGATCCTCTGAAGCCACAAGGCAGGCTCTGCTAGCCGCTGCCCGACGGCACTTCCTTCAGGAAAGCTACGAGAGTGTTGGCCTGCGCGAAATCGCGGGCGACGTCGGCGTCGATGTGGCGCTCATCAGCCGCTACTTCGGCAGCAAGGAAGACCTCTTTCGCGAGGTGCTTCGCGCCGGGCGAAAAGACGAGATCCTGCCTTCGGACATCTCAAGCGAAGAGATTCCGGCCTTCATGGCAAACTTGTTCGTCGAGCAGGACGCCGACGGCAGAGAGCACGTCGAACGCCTGCTCGTCATTCTGAGGTCAGCCTCTTCACCAGCTGCCTCGCAGATCGTGCGTGAAACGCTTCGGAAGGACATTCTTCAGCCCCTGGCGGAGCGGCTAGGCGGCGAGAACCCGGAACTGCGCGCCAGCACTCTTATGGCAGTCTGGATGGGCATGACGATCATGCGCACCGTGATTTCGATTGAGCCGTTGAGCGAAAGCGGATGCGAGGTTGACCATCGATTGGAGCGGCTGTTTTTCGCCGCGCTGTGCGACTCTGCGCCAGTCGCGTAGGCCACCAGTTGGATCCAGCACTTCAGCCTAGCCCGTTTTTGCGCGAGTCCGCAGTTTGCGCCCGTCGTATCGATCGGAAAAGACGCACCTGATCGTGAACAATTCAGTGGCGCGCAGGCCAGGCCGACCGATCCGTATATGCAGCAGAACCAGGGCGCGCAGGGCTGAGCCCCGGCGACGAAGGAAAGCGGGAAGAGCGGTCTGGCCAGCTAGGCAATCTGGCCCGTCAGGCGAAGATGCCGGCGCCGATCATGACGCCGGCTTCCATCGCGACGGCACCGCTCAGAGTGATCGTCCCTTGACCTTGCGAAGCGCGGCGACGACCGGGGGAGTGTGCGGGCATGTCGTGCCGTTCGCTCACACTCTGGTGGTCCGCAGCCGGAGCGAGTTCAGCACCACCGAGAGCGACGAGGCGCTCATCGCGAAGGCGGCGAACATCGGGCTGATCAGCATGCCCATGAACGGGTAGAGCACGCCCGCCGCGACCGGCACCCCCGCGGCGTTGTAGATCAGCGCGAAGAACAGGTTCTGGCGGATGTTGCGCATCGTCGCGCGGGCGAGACGTCGGGCACGCACGATGCCGTCGAGGTTTCCTTTCACCAGCGTGATGCCGGCGCTTTCGATCGCGACGTCCGCGCCGGTGCCCATTGCGATGCCGACGTCCGCCTGCGCCAGCGCCGGCGCGTCGTTGACGCCGTCGCCAGCCATTGCGACCTTGCGGCCCTGCTGTTGCAGCTCGGCGATGATGCGCGCCTTGTCCTCTGGCAAGACATCGGCCCGGATCTCGTCGATGCCCAATTTGGCCGCCACCGCTCGGGCGGTTCGCTCGTTATCGCCGGTCGCCATGATGATGCGGAAGCCCAGTTCATGCAGTGCTCGCAAGGCAGCGGGCGTGGTTTCCTTGACCGGGTCGGCCACGCTCACCAGTCCGGCGACCGCGCCTTCGATGATTACGAACATCACGGTCTCACCGTTGTCGCGCCGCTGGTCCGCTTTGGCGACGAGATCGGCCGCCTCGAGACCTAGATCGGCCACGAGCCTGAGATTGCCGAGCGCGACTCGTTTGCCGTCGACGGTGCCCTTCACCCCCTTGCCGGTCACCGCCTCGAACTCGGTGGTGGAGCCGAGCGCCACGCCGCGTTCTTCGGCACCCGCGACGATTGCCTCCGCCAGCGGATGCTCCGAGCCCCGTTCGAGGGTCGCGGCCAGCCGCAGGACCTCCGCCTCGTCATGGCCTGGTTCGGGCATGACGGCGACCAGCCGCGGCTTGCCCTCCGTCAGCGTGCCGGTCTTGTCGACGATCAGGGTGTCGACTTTCTCGAACCGCTCGAGCGCCTCGGCATTCTTGATCAGCACGCCGGCCTGCGCACCCCGGCCGGTGGCGGTCATGATCGACATGGGAGTAGCGAGGCCGAGTGCGCAGGGGCATGCGATGATTAAGACGGCGACCGCGGCAACGAGGGCGTAGGACAGAGCGGGCGGCGGACCCCACACGGCCCAGGCGACGAACGACAGCGCCGCTATCACCATCACCACCGGCACGAAGAACCCCGACACCTTGTCCACGTACTTCTGGATTGGCGCACGCGAGCGCTGGGCGTTGGCCACCATCTGCACGATCTGGGCCAGCATGGTGTCGGTGCCGACCCGCGTGGCTTCGATCACCAAGCTTCCTGTGCCATTGATCGTGGCACCGGTAACCGGGTCTCCCGGGGTCTTCTCGACCGGGACAGGCTCGCCGGTAATCATGCTCTCATCGACCGAGGACCGGCCCTCGATCACCGTGCCGTCGACCGGGACCTTGTCGCCGGGACGGACCCGCAGGCGCTCGCCGACGCGCACATCCTCGAGCGGGATTTCCTCCTCGCTGCCGTCGTCTCGAACGAGGCGGGCGCTCTTGGGAGCAAGATCGAGCAGTGCGCGGATCGCCTTGCCGGTCCCCTCACGTGCCCGCAGTTCCATCAGCTGTCCGAGCAGGACGAGGGTGACGATCACAGCGGCGGCCTCGAAATAGACGCCGACATTGCCCTCGGCATCGCGGACGCCGGGAGGAAAGATGCCAGGGGCGAGCACCGCGACCCCGCTGAACACCCAGGCGGCCATGACCCCCATGGCAATCAGCGAAAACATGTTCAGCCGGAGAGTCCGGAAGGAGGTCCAGCCGCGGACGAGAAGCGGCCAGCCGGACCAAAGGACGACGGGTGTGCCGAGCACCAGCTCGAGCCATAGTGTACCGCGCTCGCCGAGAACGTCGCGCACGCCCCCCATGCCCAGATAGGGACCCATGGTCAGCACGAGCAGCGGCAGGGTCAGGATCGCACTCGCCCAGAAGCGGCGCGTGAAGTCGACCAGTTCGGGATTCGGGCCGTCTTCGACCATGGCAGCGGATTCGAGCTCCAGGCCCATGCCGCAGATCGGGCATGAGCCGGGGCCGGTCTGCCGCACCTGAGGATGCATCGGACAAGTGTAGACGGGTCCCGAATAGCCGGGCGGCACGCGGTCGTACTTTCCTGCCGGCTCGTTCGGCTTGCGATCGCCGTGTCCGTCCTCAGAGGCCTGAAGCGCACCGGCGTCGCCCGCTTTCCGTTCGTGGTCGGCGGTGTCATTCATGTTGATCTTCCCAATGGCGAAGCGAGGCGCACACTAAGTATAACAGCGTTCGCCGGCCATCCCCTCGGAAACTCGTGCCGAAGGAGAGGAGAGGGCCGAATGTGGCAAGATGTGCTGACGATGGGCTGGTGATGGCCATCGCTTCGCTAGTCACCATCGATATTTATCTACCCTGAGGGCTGTTCGAAGGCGATCCCTCGCTCGATCAGGCGCGCACCGCCGGTTTTGCCGTCTTGGTCTTCGCTCCGCTGTTCAAGTGCTTTAGCGCTCGGTCGGAATGCGCCAGCGCTTTCCGGAACCTGTTCGTCAGTCGCTGGCTCTGGGGAGCGGTAACGCTATCCGCGTTGCTGCAGTGGCGGTGGTCGAAGCCGCTCCGTTAGACGTGGCTTTCGCCACCAAGCCGTTGACGCTTGATCAACGGATCGTGTGCCTCGCCGTGGGCAGAAGCGAAATTGCATAAATCGGAGGCTACCAACCGACGTTTTGAGCCGATCAAATCGCGTCACCGCAAACCCCAAACGGTCCGACGCAGGGACTCGAATTGGGGGTATCGGGCGAAAAAGAATTCAAGGCGAATCAAGGCCCGAGTGTCAGCCCGTGGATCCCTCCTCCGTTACCATCCGCTTGTTTCCGCAACATACCGCACACCAGAAGGCGTGGCGTGTTCGCCGGATAGCCCGTCTAGCGGATTATTCACCCTGCTACCTAGGGAGCTACCTAGAGGAGAAGGACAAGGATGACCTCGTCTGCGACCGACTGGTAAGCGATTGTAAAATCAGAGAAATATGGTGGACGCACTAGGGCTCGAACCTAGGACCCGCTGATTAAGAGGACTCTTTCGTCCATATGCGTTCGCACTGTTCCACAAAGGTCCGGATGTGGCCGATAGAAGACGGTCGGCTTTCAGCGGGATCGGTCAAGGAAGCAGAACGTCCATTTCCGCACCGGGCCCCACACACCGTAAGCCTCCCCTACACAAGCTCCTTGCAAGGTCTGTCAGGAGACCCTCGGACAATTGCGGATGCCGCTAGCACCCGCGAATGGGCAAGCCAGCCTCTAGCAGCCGAAGGGCAATCCCTCTTGCATATACATTAGATGTTCTTACTTTAGGATTATCTAATGGAGAGGCCAATGATCGAGTTGGAGCTTTCAGGTTTGCAACGGCAGGCGACGGAAGCGGCGGCCATGCTGAAGTTGCTCTCGAACGAGAGCCGCCTGCTCGTCCTTTGCCACCTTGTTGAACGCAGCGAATTGACCGTGGGAGAACTAGTCGAGCGGATTGGCCTAAGCCAGTCTGCGCTATCCCAGCACTTAGCGAAACTTCGCGAGGATGGCCTCGTCGCAACTCGGAAGGAGGCACAGAATGTCTTCTACCGGATCAGCGATCCGCGGGCGGAGCAGATTCTCGCGCTTCTTCATGACCTCTTCTGCCCCGACCTGGGCTCTCGCGCCCGGACAGCGCACTCAATCGGAGACCAATGATGATGAACGATCCGAGCATCGATCAGGCTATCGCTCAAGCGCGAGCGGTGGTCGCTGGCCAGGTGCGCGCGCCGCAAGTGAAAGCCTTCTTTCACGAGCCCACCTTCACCGCGAGCTATGTCGTCAGCGACCCTGCCATGAAGCGGGCGGCGATCATCGACAGCGTTTGGGATTTCGACCAGCCTTCGGGGCGAACCAGCTTCGAATCGGCCGACGAGATCGTCGCCTATGTCACCGAGGAAGGGCTGACGGTCGACTGGATCCTCGAAACCCACGCGCACGCCGATCACTTGTCGGCCGCGCCCTATCTTCAAGAGAAGCTCGGCGGCAAGCTCGCGATCGGCCGCGAGATCGTCACCGTGCAAGGCGTGTTCGGTAAAGTCTTCAACGAAGGTACCGAGTTCGCGCGCGACGGCTCGCAGTTCGACCGGCTCCTAGCGGACGGCGAGGTCTTAATGGTCGGCGAGATCCCGCTGATCGCGCTGCACGTGCCGGGGCATACTCCAGCAGATCTCGCATACGTGGTCGGTGACGCGGCGTTCGTCGGCGATACGATGTTCATGCCGGATTACGGCTCGGCGCGGGCCGACTTTCCCGGCGGCGATGCGAGGAAGCTCTATCGCTCGGTACGCCGCTTGATGCAGCTTCCCGACGAGACACGCGTGTTCCTGTGCCACGACTACAAGGCGCCCAACCGCGAGCATTTCGTGTGGGAGACCACCATGCTCGCCGAACGCACCGCCAACGTTCACCTGCATGACGGTGTGAGCGAGGTCGAGTTTGTCGAGATGCGCACGCAGCGCGACGCGACGCTGGAGATGCCGCGACTGATCCTGCCCTCGATCCAGGTCAACATGCGCGGCGGGCACCTGCCGCCTCCGGAGGAGAACGGCGTCTCCTATCTCAAGCTGCCGGTGAACCAGTTGTGACGCTCCCGGGCTTTCCCGACGCGCAACCGCTGCAAGGCCTGATCGGCGGCGTCCTGATCGGCCTTGCGGCGGCGCTGATGTTGCTGGGCGCGGGGCGCATCGCAGGCGTGTCCGGCATTCTCGCCCGAGGGACGACGATCGCCGAAGGCGACATGGCGATGACCAGCGCCTGGGGTTTCATCGCCGGGCTGCCGCTGGGTGCGCTGGCGGTCCGGCTGGCGACGGACTGGGAGCCGGCCGCGTTCGCCGCCTGGCCTGTTCTGCTCGTCGCAGGGCTCCTGGTCGGCTTCGGCACGCGGATGGGCAGCGGCTGCACCAGCGGTCACGGCGTTTGCGGAGTTAGCCGCCTGTCGCAACGTTCGATCGTCGCCACCGCTGCGTTCATGGCCGCGGGCATCGCGACCGTCTTCATCCTCCCGCGGATCGGAGGCTGACATGTCGCTGATGCGCAAGCTCGTGCCGCCCGTGCTGTCGGGGCTGCTGTTCGGTGCCGGGCTGACGATCTCCGGGATGACCGACCCCGAGCGAGTTCGCGGCTTTCTCGACGTGTTCGGCCAGTGGGACCCGACGTTGGCGTTCGTGATGGGCGGCGCGGTGCTCGTGATGGCCGTCGCCTGGCGTGTTCGCGCGCGCATGATCCGGCCCGTCTTTGCCGAGAAGTTCTCGCTCCCAGAGCGGCAGGACCTCGATGGTCGCCTGATCGCCGGGTCGATCCTGTTCGGGATCGGCTGGGGCGTCGCCGGCCTGTGCCCCGGCCCCGCGGTTGCTTCGCTCGCCCTTTCACCAGCGAGCGCGCTCCCGTTCGTTGCCGCCATGCTCGCGGGCATGCTGCTTCAGAGGATCATCATGCAACCGAAGGCCACCCGACCATGACCGAACCAAGACGCCTTTCCGCCCGGCTATCCGTCTCGGCGCAAGTCGAACCGAGGGAATTGTCTACGCTCGCCGACGCCGGATTTCGTTCGATCGTCTGCAACCGTCCGGACGGCGAAGATCCCGGCCAGTCGGCATGGGCCGAGGTCGCCGCATCCGCCGCGGCAGTCGGCATGCAGGCCCGCCATATCCCGGTCACGCCGGGCGCGATCCGCGACGACGACGTCGCCCGCTTTTCCGCCGCGCTCGACGAGTTGCCCGGCCCGGTCCTGGCCTACTGTCGCACCGGCGGCCGTGCAGCGAGCCTGTGGGCGCTTACCAAAGCGGGCACGCTAACTCCCGACGAGATCATCGCCACGGCGGCGGACGCCGGATGCGACCTGTCGCAGATGCGCGACAGGCTCACCCGCGTTTGAGGAGCAGGCAGATGCAAGCCGAATCGTCCTGGGCGCACGAAGTCGTGATCGTCGGCGGCGGGGCCGGCGGCATCGCCGCCGCGGCATCGCTGCTGCGGCGGCGGCCGTCGCTCGATATTGCCATCGTCGAGCCGCGCGAAAGCCACTTCTACCAGCCGGGATGGACCCTCGTCGGCTGCGGCGTTTTCGACCGGAGCCAGACCGTCCGGCCGATGGCGGATGTCATGCCGCGCGGCGTGACCTGGCTGAAGACCGCCGCGGCCGGCTTCACGCCCGAGAGCAACACCGTGCAACTCGCTGATGGATCTTCGGTTCGTTACCGGCTGCTCATCGTGGCGACGGGTAACCGGCTGGCGTGGGAGCTGGTCGATGGCCTGCCCGAGACGCTCGGCAAGAACGGCGTCACGTCGAACTACAGCTTCGAGACGGCACCCTACACCTGGGAGCTGGTGCAGCAGCTCAAGGACGGCCGCGCGCTGTTCACCCAGCCGCCGATGCCGATCAAGTGCGCCGGCGCGCCGCAGAAGGCGATGTACCTTTCATGCCATGCCTGGGAGCAGCGCGGCCTGCTGAAGGACATCGACGTCCAGTTCCACACCGCCGGCCCGGCCATTTTCGGCGTTGCAGCCTATGTCCCCGCGCTGATGGAAACGGTCGAGCGATACGGCATCGACCTGCACGTGAGCAGCAACCTGGTCGCGGTGGATGGCAGCACCCGCCAGGCGACGTTCAAGACGGCCGAGGGCGAGGTCACCACCGAGTTTTCCATGCTCCACGTCACGCCCCCTCAGAAGGCCGTGCCAGTCGTTGCCGGCAGCGCGCTCGCTGACGCGGCCGGCTATGTCGAAGTTGACCAGGAGACCCTGCAGCACAAGCGCTACCCCAACGTGTTCGCGATCGGTGACGCCGGCGGGATGCCCAACGCCAAGACCGCCGCGGCCGTGCGCAAGCAGGCCCCCGTGGTCGCCATCAACGCGCTTGCCGCGCTCGGCGGCGAGGCGCTGGAGGCGATCTACGAAGGCTATGGCAGCTGCCCGCTGACGGTCGAGGCCGGCCGCATCCTGCTGGCCGAGTTCGGCTATGGCGGAGCACTGCAGCCGACCTTCCCGACGTGGCTCATCGACGGCACGCGTCCGTCCCGGCTGGCCTGGATCCTCAAGAAAGACCTCATGCCGCCGATCTACTGGGAGGCGATGCTCAAAGGGCACGAGTGGCTCGCCAGGCCCAGGCTCCGCGAAGCCGCAGAGGTCTAGGGGCCCATGCGCCGGCTCGCTCGCTACCTGCCGATCCTCGAATGGGGCCGCGGCTACAACGGCACCGTGCTGACCAACGATCTGGTCGCGGCGGGCATCGTCACGATCATGCTGATCCCGCAGAGCCTGGCTTATGCCATGCTCGCTGGCCTGCCTCCCGAGGTCGGCCTCTATGCCTCGATCTTGCCGATCGTCGCCTATGCGCTGTTCGGCACGAGCCGGGCGCTCGCGGTCGGCCCGGTCGCGGTCATTTCGCTAATGACCCTGACGGCCGCGAGTAGCGTCGGGGCGCCCGGCAGCGCGGAGTTCATCGCTGCCGCGCTCCTCCTGGCTCTGCTTTCCGGCCTGATGCTCGTGCTGATGGGCGTGCTCAAACTGGGTTTCCTGGCAAACCTTCTGTCACATCCCGTCGTATCAGGCTTCATCACCGCCTCCGGCATCATCATCGCGACCAGCCAGTTGAAGGCGATCTTCGGGGTAAGGGCGTCCGGGGAGGCGATGCCCGAGCTCCTGCGAACTCTCGCCCGGAGCATTGGCGACACCAACATGCCGACGCTCGTTATCGGCGCGCTGTCGACCGTCTTCCTGTTCTGGGTCCGCAAAGGCTTAAAACCACTGCTGATCAAGGCTGGCTTGGCTCCGCGCGCGGCGGACCTCACGGCCAAGGCAGGACCGCTCGCGGCGGTGGCCTTGTCGACCCTAGCGGTGATTGCCTTCGGCCTGGAGGGCAAGGGTGTTCGAGTGGTCGGTGAGATCCCGCAGAGCCTGCCGCCATTTACGGTGCCGCTGTACGACGTTGGGCTGTGGCAACAGCTCGCGATCCCCGCTCTCCTGCTGTCCGTCATCGGCTTCGTCGAATCGGTTTCGGTCGCGCAGACGTTGGCGGCCAAGAAGCGCCAGCGCATCGATCCAGACCAGGAGCTCATCGGCCTGGGTGCGGCCAATATCGCTGCGTCGTTCAGCGGAGGCTATCCGGTGACCGGCGGCTTCGCCCGCTCGGTGGTCAACTTCGATGCGGGAGCCGAAACTCCCGCGGCCGGCGCCTTTACCGCGGTCGGGATCGCGATCGCCGCTTTGTTCCTCACACCGTTGCTCCATTTCCTGCCGATCGCTACCCTGGCCGCGACCATCATCGTCGCCGTATTGAGCCTGGTGGAGTTCAGGACCCCCCGCGAAATCTGGCGCTATTCGCGCCCAGACTTCGCGGCCATGGCGGCGACCGTCCTGGTCACCTTGCTGCTCGGCGTCGAGCCGGGCGTGATGGCCGGCGTCGGCCTCAGCCTGGCGCTGTTCCTGTGGCGCTCGTCACGGCCCCACGCGGCGATCGTCGGACGCGTCCCGGAGACCGGTCACTTCCGCAACGTGAAGCGACACAAGGTCATCACCGATCCGCGCATACTCACGATCCGGATCGACGAGAGCCTTACGTATCTCAATGCCCGGTGGCTGGAGGAGTTCGTCTTGGAAGCGGTCGCCGACCATCCCCAAGCCAGGCATCTCGTGCTGATGTGCTCGGCAGTAAACGCGATCGACGGATCCGCCCTCGAGAGCCTTGAGGCCATCAATCATCGCTTGGCCGACGGCGGTGTGGCGCTTCATCTATCCGAGGTGAAAGGCCCAGTGATGGACGCGCTTGAGCGATCATCCTTTCTGGACAAACTAACCGGACAGGTCTTTCTTTCGCAGGACATCGCCTTCGCGTCGTTGCTTAGCGGCGAGGATTCAGACCTTGCGCCTCGTGACGACTTGTGGCTCGCGCGCGGTCTCATCTGATGACAGCGAGGTTCGCTTCCTCGTTAAGTGCCGGGTACATGTCCGCTTTGGGAACTAGGCTCCGGACCCATTAGAGCCACGAGATGGCAGTGGCGGCGATCTGCTTGCGCATCTCCGACCTGAAGCTGGCGTATGTGACCACGCAGCGGGAAGGAGCAAGCCTGAACTGACGACGATTGCGCCTCACAGCGCCGCTCACCAGCTACGACACGATGTCGGCCGCGAGGAGCGTCACGGTGGACGCCAGACCTGCGTACGGCACCCACAAAGGGCAAACAAACACTCCAGTCGGAACCACCGTTTCTGCTCGCCTGATCCATATGAGAGCGAGGTTGATGATGGCAAAGATCACCAGGGTCCCCCTCGCTGCAAGATCAGCGAGACCGCCGAGCGATAACGCCAGGGCGAGCAATAGAATGGCCATCACAGCGATTCCTGTGGTGATGAGCGGAGTACCAGTCACTGGACTGACCGTCCCGAGTTGCCGCGGTAAAAGTCCCTGTCGCGCCATGCCGTAAAGGACTCGTGCGATCATAATCATGTGGACCACCACGCCGTTGAGTGTCGCCACGATCGCGATGGCGCTCATTGTGACGAGCGGAGCTCCGGTCAGGCGCTCGAACACCAGGGCCAGGGGAGCCTGAGAGGCTCCAAGCTCAGCCGGTGCGACCGCGACGACGGCAATCCAGACCACGACGAAATACAGTACGGCCGTAATGATCAGGGTCAGGAACAGCGCGCGCGGCAGGGTTCTGGTGGGCTCCTTCATTTCCTCCGAGATGTTGACGAGATGCTCGAACCCGAGAAACGCGAACACAGCCACGAGACTGGAGCCAAGAATCGACGTCCAGGCAACAGCATCGCCCGCAGATGGGACAAGCTCGGGTAGACGTTCTATGGTTCCGCCACCCATAGCGACGCCGGCGCCAATTATGAGAGCCAGCCCGCCAATTTCGATGAGCGTCATGATGCCCGCAACCGTGACCGACTGCGTCGTAGCGAGGCAGGACACGGCTCCCATGACCAACACCACGCTGGAAATAATCCAGAGGTCCGGCAGGGCCAGAAATGACGCGATGTAGCCTGCGCTTCCGCTGGCGATCGTGGCCGCAGAGATCGTCGCGGTAACGACGACCAGCAAGCCAACCGCCCGGCTAATCCATTCGTTGCCGAACGCCGCCTGGACATATGCCGCCTCACTCGCGCTCACCGGCATGCGCGTGCCAAGTTCAGCGAACGAGGCAGCGCTCAAGGCCATCGGTATGACGGCAATGAGAAATGCCAACGGAGCATGCATACCGCTCCGGCTCGCCATCACGCCAACGAGGACATAAATCCCTGCGCCAATCGTGACCCCAAGGCCGTAAAGGAGGGCGTGCGCCAGCGATAATGAGCGGACAAGTTCTTGTTCAACCTCCCTTCGGACACCGGTCAAGACCTTCTCATGATCTGGTCATCTCCCTCGAATCAAGTGCTTCGGATCTGACGAACAACGGCCGCTATCCCGAGGCAGTTTCGGCCTCTCTGGAGCGTGTACGACTTTCTCCACGGTCGTCGAGGCGCGAGGGCAGGTTGGGCGGCACAAGGCCTCACGCAGTCGCGCCGAATATCGCCCCTACTCCGGCGGTAACCGCCATTGCCAGCGCGCCCCAGAAGACGACGCGTACCACGGCCTTGCCGACGGGTGCGCCACCACCTTTCGCACCCAGGATCCCGAGAAGAGTGAGGAAGATCAGGGAGGCGAGGCCAACGCTCACCATCAACGAGCCAGGCGCACTAGCAAGAACGACGAGAAGGGGCAGGGCCGCACCCACCGAAAAGGTGGCGGCGGAAGCAATGGCAGCCTGCAATGGACGGGCCGTCGTCATCGCCGTGATCGAGAGTTCGTCTCGCGAATGGGCCGCGAGCGCATCGCGCTCGGTGAGCTGCTCCGCGACTTCTCGCGCGAGCGCCGGTTCGAGTCCGCGCTCGATGTAGATCGCGGTGAGTTCGTCGAGCTCAAACTCCGGTTGCGTTTCGAGCTCTTTCCTTTCTCGTGCCAGATCGGCCTTCTCGGTGTCCGCTTGGGAACTGACGGAGACATATTCGCCGGCCGCCATCGATAGCGCCCCAGCGGCAAGACCGGCGAACCCGGCCAGCAATATCTCGGCCTTTCCCGCCGACGCGGCCGCAACCCCGATCACCAGGCTCGCAGTCGAGACTATGCCGTCGTTCGCACCGAGCACGGCCGCCCGAAGCCAGCCGATCCGGCCGATG
>QFCS01000290.1_pt1 | contig 136493 bp, 134 predicted proteins | sample 3576561 | NCBI WGS metagenome assembly QFCS01 | reverse complement strand
GGCAAGCCAAAGATCGTCGCTATCGTCGCTGTCGCCCATAAGCTCCTGCTCATCCTCAACGCCATCGTCCGGGATCAAAAACCGTGGCAAAACGCTTGACCAACAAGACAGTCGCTCTCCCCGTGAAGAACGGGGAGAGGGTGTCATCGGCGTTGCGCCGCGATGCCGCTCAATCTGGACACACCGATGCTTGAGGCCGATTTCGTCATCGTCGGCTCCGGCTCGGCCGGCGCCGCCATGGCTTACCGTCTGTCGGAGGACGGCAAGAATACAGTCATCGTCATCGAATATGGCGGCACCGACATCGGCCCGCTGATCCAGATGCCGTCGGCGCTGTCGTTCCCGATGAACATGAGCCTCTACGACTGGGGCTTTTCCAGCGAGCCGGAGCCGCATCTCGGCGGCCGCGTGCTCGCTACCCCGCGCGGCAAGGTGCTGGGCGGCTCGTCGTCGATCAACGGCATGGTCTATGTGCGCGGCCACGCCGGCGATTTCGACCACTGGTCCGCCGAGGGCGCCACCGGCTGGGGGTATGCCGACGTGCTTCCCTACTTCAAGCGCATGGAGAACGTGCGCGGCGGCGAGGACGGCTGGCGCGGCACCGACGGGCCGCTGCACGTGCAGCGCGGCGCACGCAAGAACCCGCTTTACGCAGCCTTCGTCGAGGCCGGCGTGCAGGCCGGGTTCGAGCGGACGGACGACTACAACGGCGCCAAGCAGGAGGGTTTCGGCGCCATGGAGCAGACCATCCACAAGGGCCGCCGCTGGTCGACCGCCAACGCCTATCTCAAGCCCGCGCTGAAGCGGCCGAACGTGCGGCTGGTCAGCGGCTTCGCACGAAAGGTGGTGATCGAGAACCGGCGCGCCGTCGGCGTCGAGATCGAGGCGCGCAGGACGATCGAGGTGGTTCGCGCGAAGCGAGAGGTGATCGTCGCCGCTTCATCGATCAACTCGCCGAAACTCTTGATGCTGTCCGGCATCGGCCCGGCCGCGCATCTCAAGGCCAACGGCATTGACGTCGTCGCCGACCGGCCCGGCGTCGGCGCCAACCTGCAGGACCACCTTGAGCTCTACATCCAGCAGGAGGCGACGCAGCCGATCACGCTCTATTCGGTGCTGAACCCCGTCTCCAAGGCGCTGATCGGCGCCGAGTGGCTGTTCTTCAAGACCGGGCTGGGCGCCACCAACCACTTCGAGGCGGCGGCCTTCGTGCGCTCGGCCGCCGGCGTCGACTATCCCGACATCCAGTTCCACTTCCTGCCGGCCGCGGTGCGTTACGACGGCAAGGCCGCCGCCAAGTCGCACGGTTTTCAGGCGCATGTCGGGCCGATGCGGTCGAAGTCGCGCGGCTCGGTGACGCTGCGTTCGCCAGATCCGTGGGACAAGCCGGCGATCCGCTTCAACTACATGTCGCATCCCGACGACTGGGCGGACTTCCGCCACTGCATCCGGCTCACCCGCGAGATTTTCGGCCAGCCCGCCTTCGACGCCTATCGCGGCCGCGAGATCTCGCCGGGAGCAAAGGTGCAGAGAGACGACGAGCTCGACGGCTTCATCCGCGAGCACGCCGAAAGCGCCTATCATCCCTGCGGCACCTGCCGCATGGGCCGGGCCGGCGACCCGACCAGCGTGGTCGACCCGGAATGCCGCGTCATCGGCGTCGAGGGCCTGCGCGTCGCCGATTCCTCCATCTTCCCGCGCGTCACCAACGGCAACCTCAACGCGCCGTCGATCATGACCGGCGAGAAGGCCGCCGACCATATCCTCGGCCGCGTGCCGCTGCCGCCGTCGAACCAGGAGCCGTGGTTCAATCCGCGCTGGCGCGAGAGCGACCGGTGACGGCTGCTGGCATGGACCTGCGATTGGGTCTACAGCAGCACCCTACCGGAAAGGCAGGCTTATGCAGCAGAACAGACTCTATCTCATCATCGGCGCACTCGTGGTGATCGTCATCGCTCTCGGCATCTATGTCTGGCGCGAAGAGAGCAAGCCCGACGGCGTCGAGATCAAGCTCGACGAAAACGGCGTATCCATCGAGCAGAATTGACCCCGCGGAGAACCATGTGAACGCCCAGCCGAAAGCCTCGCACTACATCAACGGCCGCCACGTCGAGGACGAGCAGGGCCAGGCGCTGCAGGTGATCTATCCCGCCACCGGCGAGACCATCGCGACGCTGCACGCGGCGACGCCCAACACCGTGGAACTCGCGGTCGAGGCGGCGCGCGCCGCGCAGCCGGCCTGGGCCCGGCTGAAGCCGGTGGAGCGCGGCCGCGTGCTGCGCCGCGCCGCCGACATTCTGCGCGCCCGTAATGCGGAGCTGGCAAGGCTGGAGACGCTCGACACCGGCAAGGCGATCCAGGAGACGCTGGTCGCCGACGCGGCTTCTGCCGCCGACGCGCTCGAATATTTCGGCGGCGCGGTGGCGGCCTTCGGCGGCGACTACACCGACCTCGGCGGCCCGTTCGCCTATGTGCGGCGCGAGGCGCTCGGCGTCTGCGTCGGCATCGGCGCCTGGAACTACCCGATCCAGGTCGCCGGCTGGAAATCGGCGCCGGCGCTCGCCATGGGCAACGCCATGGTGTTCAAGCCGTCGGAGAACACGCCGCTGTCGGCGCTGGCGCTTGCCGAGATCTACAGCGAGGCCGGCCTGCCGGACGGCATCTTCAACGTGGTGCAAGGCTTCGGCGACGTCGGCGCCGCGCTCGCTTCGCATGAGGCGGTGGCGAAAATCTCGATGACCGGCTCGGTGCCGACCGGCCGAAAGGTGCTGGCGCTGGCCGGCTCGCTGATGAAACACGCCACCATGGAGCTCGGCGGAAAATCGCCGCTGATCGTCTTCGACGACGCCGACCTGGAGAACGCCGTCGGCGGCGCCATGCTCGGCAATTTCTACTCGACCGGCCAGGTCTGCTCCAACGGCACGCGCGTGTTCGTGCAGAAGGGCCTGCACGACCGTTTCGTCGAGCGGCTGGTCGAGCGCACCAAGGCGATCCGCATCGGCGACCCGCTCGACCCGGAAACGCAGATGGGGCCGCTGGTCAACAAGGCGCAGCATGACAAGGTGCTGGGCTATATCGCCATCGGCGGGCAGGAAGGCGCGACGCTGCGCCATGGCGGCGGCGTGCCGTCGCTGCAAGGCTTCGAGGGCGGTTTCTTCGTCGAGCCGACCATCTTCACCGACGTGCGCGACACCATGCGCATCGCCCGCGAGGAGATTTTCGGGCCGGTGATGACCGTGCTTTCGTTCGACGACGAGGACGAGGTGGTGGCGCGCGCCAACGACACCGAGTTCGGCCTGGCCGCCGGCGTGTTCACCCGCGACCTGCCGCGCGCCCACCGCGTCATCGCCGAGCTGCAGGCCGGCACCTGCTGGATCAACGCCTACAACCTGACGCCGGTGGAGCTGCCGTTCGGCGGCTACAGGCAGTCCGGCATCGGTCGCGAGAACGCGCTGGACGCGCTGCGGCACTATTCGCAGGCTAAGTCGGTCTATGTCGAGACGGGAGATGTGGTCAGCCCGTATTGAGTGATGGCTCAGCGTGCGGCGGCAACGCTTTCTGGCGGCGCTACCTGTAGAAAAGGACTTTGCCACCGGGAATGAGGCGCTGGCAGAAGTCATAGTCGGCGATGTTCCGGGTCAACAGGACAAGCCCCGATTTCAATGCCTGCAGATACAGCGTGCAGTCATGCAGGCAGTGCAGCTTGTGGTCGCTCTGGTAGCCCTGCAGCCGGCACAGCGTGCCGTTCAGAACGGCGGCGCGGCCAAGGACATCGGCATCGGGCGTCAGAATCCGGTGGGCGGGCATCGATCGGATCACCTCGGCGACAGCCTTGTGTACGCTTGCGGTGCGGGGGTCGTCGGCCTTGGCACACCAAGCGTATGCGCCAGTTCCTGAACGCAGATGGCCGAGTGATTGTTCTGCCGACCGTCCATGATCTGCTTTACCAGGGCAGGGGCCTCGCCTTGCAGCCTGTCGATGTACACGCAGGTGTCGAGCAACAATGCCTGCCCGCCAAGCTCACCCTCGTTCACGAACGGCAGCTGATCGTCAGGCCGGCGAGCAAGCGTTCTGGTCGGAAAACCACGGAGCGAGCGAAGGGTCGCATCGACATCGAAGTCCGACATGCCAACCTCGATCAGAAGCCGAGCTTGATGTCTGGATCGACGGTTCCCTCCAGCATGTTCATGGTTGCGGGGAAATTGTCCTCGAGCGCAACGTTCGCGAGAGCGAATTCAAGCAATTCGGTATCACCCGTGATGCCTGTCTGGCGCTTGGCCTGTTCGATGAGGGCATGGCTCACACGGGCCGTGATCCGCTCGTCCTTGGCGCCCATCAGGCCGCTGCGAACGGCAGCATCAAGCGTTTGCTGAACGGCGAATGCCTGCTCGCCCTGTATGTTCTTGCCGGCGTCCTCACGGGCCGGACTCCGCATGCGCTTCTTCTTCGCGATAACGCGCTGTCGCGGTGATGACGACCGAATTTTAAGCGCCTTGGCCATATCGCTATCTCGCCGTTCCGTTAGCCAAATTGTGCATTTTGTCGAACATAAGAGGTGAAGGCACCCTTGTCGCTTGGAGGCTAATTCAATCGAGGTTTTGGGTTCGGCTACGCACCACCGTCATCCCGGAAACCGGAGCGAAGCGGAGGTTGTCCGGGACCCATTCCGTAAGCTCGGAGGTTGGCGCTGCAGACGCGAACCGCAGCGGTTCCGGCATGGGTCCCGGCTCTCCCTCCTGTCGGCCGGGATGACGATAGCGATGGGTATCCCCTCTCAATCCTCCGCCGCCACCGCCTGCCCGCCAAACGACCACGCCCCGAACGCCGGGATCTTCAGCCCCGGCTCGCTGAAATCCACGCCGGCCACCAGCCCGAGGAAATGCAGCTCCAGCCCGGCGCTCGCCCCGGCGGCGAAGCCGAGATAGCCGCCGAGCGTCGCGTGCAGGTCGTGCGTCACCGGCGACCATGTGAGCGAGGCCAGACCCGGCGCGAAGTCGCGGCCGGTCGCATTGGGCGGCATCTTGGCGCCGAGCTCGGGCACCGCCGCCAGCACATAGGCGACAAAACTGTTGGAGTTCGGCCCCGGCCAGATGCGGTAGTCGCCCGGCCGGGCATAGGGATAGGCGGCGATCGCCGCCTCGACCCGCGGGATCAGCCGCTCCGCCGCCTCGCCGCTGATCTTGCGCACCACGGTCGGCGCGTTGGAATACCAGCGGCTGTCTGCGGCATAGGCGTTGCGCCGCACCGGCGAGCCCCAGCCGACCTTGTCGTAGCGCTGGTAGTTGGCGCCGCCCGCCGCCTTGGTGACGATCCACGAATGCACCGAGAAAGCACCCTTCAGTCCGCCGGTGCGGGCCGCCAGCACATAGATGGAGGCGGCCGGATCGTCCTCGGCCCTCGGCAGCAGGCCGCTCGACGACCAGTCGGCGTCGCGCCACGAGCCGGGGTGCTCGCCGAGCTGCCACCATGCCACCGCGGCAAATGCCGGCGCGACGAAGACGAGCAGCAGGAAAAGGCTCAGGCGCTTGACCAGCCGCATCTGGCGTAACCTCGGCATTTGGGGCATTGGAATTTTCACGAACCCGCTCCCGCGAATGAGACGATGCAACATGGTGAAATCGTGACCGATCCGGTTCTGGTCGAGGTGCTGCGCGGCGACATCGTCGAGAGCGTCCATCGCGGCGCTGTCGCAGTGGTCGACGCGGCCGGCACGCCGGTGCTGTCGCTCGGCGATGTCGAACGGCCGGTGTTTCCGCGCTCCGCGGTCAAGGCAATCCAGGCACTGCCGCTGGTGGAGAGCGGCGCCGCCGATGCCTACGGTTTCGGCGACAAGGAACTGGCGCTGGCCTGCGCCTCGCACAATGGCGAACCCGCGCATGCCGCGCTGGCTGCTGCCATGCTGGCCAGGGCCGGGCTGGACGGCGCAGCGCTGGAATGCGGCACCCACTGGCCGGGCCAGTTCGAGGCGACGCTGGCGCTTGCCCGCAACGGCGGCGAGCCCAGCGACCTGCACAACAACTGCTCCGGCAAGCACGCCGGCTTCATCTGCACTTGCACGCACCTGGGTGTCGACCACCGCGGTTACATCGCCGCCGGCCATCGCTCGCAGGAACTGGTGCGCGAGGCGATGCAGTCGGTCACCGGCGCCCGCCACGACCAAGCCAACAGCGCCATCGACGGCTGCTCGATCCCGACCTACGCGGTGCCGCTCAACGACCTGGCGCTCGGCTTTGCCCGCATGACCACGGGCGAGGGCTTTTCGCCCGAGCGCGCCAGGGCGGCGAAGCGGCTGATGGCGGCGTGCATGGCCGAACCCTTCTACGTCGCCGGCACCGGCCGCGCCGACACCAGACTGATGTCGGCCGCGCCCGGCCGCGTCTTCGTCAAGATCGGCGCCGAGGGCGTGTTCTGCGCTGCCTTGCCCGAACTGGGCCTCGGCATCGCCCTGAAATCTCTCGACGGCGGCGAACGCGCCGCCGACGTCATCATCGCCGCCCTGCTGGCCCGCCTCGTCCGCCCCACCGACGGCGACCTCGCCGACCGCCTGACCGAAATGGCCCACCCACCGGTCCGCAGCCGCAAGGGCGTCCCCGTCGGGACGCTGCGACCGACCGCCGCGCTGGGATGAGACGGCAATCCTTGGCCAAACCATCGCCCGTGTTTCTGCAATCTGCTACGGTAAAGATTAGGCAACAACATCAACGCGTTCGTCATCCTAGGGCGGAGCCGCAGCGAAGCGAAGGCGCAGACCCTGGGATCCATGCCGTACCGGTGACGACACGCTCCGGGGATGCAGAACAAGCACTGAGAAGCGCTCATAAAAGCAGGCAGCGCATCAACACGGTGACCGACAGCGATAGCCTTGTTGTGGGCGGGGCAACCCTCGCCAGTCCGAAGCACCGGTCACAATTTTCTGACGATACCGACATCCTGCCAAACCACCGTGACGGTGTCAAGGATTATTTTCCTAAATGCGGTTGGCGCGTACCGTCAGGCCAAAAGCAGCCGCGACGCCTCCGCCGGCAGTCTGCTCCACACCTCTGCCTGCGACATCGTCAGCCCGCGACCGCCTTTCGTCAGGTCCGTGGAGCCCGCCGGAACTAGCTTTTCCGCCAACCGCCTGACCTGTATCGGCTTTTCCGGCCTGACGAAAGGCGCTCGACGTCGCGGCGGCGCGGCTGCTCAACTCACCCGGTTGCGGTCGATGGTGAGGTGGCCGTAGTCGCTGCCGGCCACCGCCATGTCGCCGGTGGCGCGTTCGGTCCAGCGGAAGCCGACGATGGCGCCGTCGGTCGCGGCGTCGATGACGTTGTCGGCGATCACCGCCGACCCGGCGCCCTCGACCACGGTCACCGCGATGCCGGTCGCCGCCTTGCGGATCACGTTGCCGGTCGCCGAGACGTTGCGCATGTAGGGTCCCCAGCCGATCTGCATGCCGTAGCGGGCGATGCCTTCGACCACGTTGCCGCTGACGCTGGTGTCGGCCTCGACCGAGATGCCGACGCCGAAGATCGGCCGGTCGTAGGTGTAGGGGCCGACATCGGTGATGTTGCGCACCATGTTGCCGCTGCACACCGCCAGCCGGCCGTCATGGTCGAAATTGACGATCGAGATGCCGTTGGCGGCGCCGTCGACGATGTTTCCGGAAATCAGCGCGCCCTGGAAGGCGAACTCCGAATAGACCGCCGTTTCGCCGCTGCGCACGCAGTTGTTGTTGACGATCTGCACGTCGCTGGCGCTGTTGGCGCGGATGGCGGAGAAGGCGCAGTCGGCCACCGAATTGTTCGAAATCATCACCTTGTCGGCGCGGAACGCGTTGATTCCATTGCCGTACGGCCCGGTGCCGCCGCGCCGCGCGGCGATGCGCTCGACGCGGTTGCCGCTGACGATGGTGAAATCGTCGGCGGCCTGCCAGCGGTGCACCAGGATGCCGCCATTGGCGCAGTCGGTGACGCTGTTGCCGGTGATCGACAGCCGCCCGGCCTCGACCGAATAGATGCCGGACTCGGCGGCCCCCGAGATGATCGACCGCTCGATGCGGCCGGAAGCCATCTCCAGCGCCAGCCCGTTGCTGCCGCTGCCGATCACCTGGCAATTGTCGATGACCAGCTGGCGCACCCGGCGGAAATCGCCCAGCCCTTGCGCATAGTCGGCGATCCAGCGGTTGGCGCCGTCCAGCGTGATGCCGCTGATCTCGATGTGGTCGGCGTTCTCGGCAAGCAGCAGAAATCCGTCGCCGCCATAGAGGATGCGGGTGGCGCCGGGCACGCCGGTGAGCCTCAGCCGCGGTGGCAGCTTGATGTTGGAGACGACGTAGGTGCCGGGCGGCAGGAAGATCGGCGCGTCGCTGCTTTTGGCCTTTTCAAGCAGTTTCGTGAATTTCTTGCTCTGGTCGTCGAGGGCCCCCGGTGCCACGCCGGCTTCGGTGGCGCTGATGGCGCCGCGCAAGGCCGCGGTCTCGACGCCGGCCGGCGCGCGGGTAACGGCCGCCGCCGGCAGGGAAAATCCCGCCGCCGCCAGGCCGGCGGAGCCGGCCAGAAAGGCACGCCTGTTCAACATCGGCACAGTCTTGTCCATGGTGGGAACCGCCTGCACGAGGCGTGCCAGCAGGTGTCCGCCGGAAACGCTTTGCCGACTTGCCGGTTGCCGGGCAAAGGCCTAGATTCAAGGTATGAGCAGAGCTTTCACACGCGAAGAAGACAACGAGGCCATCGCCGACATCGGCGAGCGGCCGGTGAGCCAGCATCGCAATCTCGTCACCGAACGTGGGCTGGCGCTGATCGAGAAGGCGCTGGCCGAACTGCGCGAGGAAATGGGCGAGGCCGAGCGTTCCGCCGACCGCGAACGTATTGCGCGGGCCTCCCGCGACCTGCGCTACTGGACGGCGCGGCGCGAGAATGCGGAGCTTTCCGTGCCCGAGCCGGACTCGGACGTCGTTCGCTTCGGCATGACGGTTACGCTTGAGGACGAGGACGAAAAGAAACATGTTTGGCGCATCGTCGGCGAGGACGAGGCCGACCCCGCGCACGGCACGATCAGCCATGTCTCGCCCCTGGCGAAGGCGCTGTTCGGCAAGGGCATCGGCGACGAGGCGAGCGTCAACGGCAAGCAATTCGCGATCGTCAAGATGTCGACGAAACAGGAGCGTTGACGAGGGGCGCTTGCCGAAGCGGTTCGCCTCGCGGGTTCGCTTTTCTCACTGACGACCGGCCCCGGCCATCAGCCTTCTATTGCGATTGTATGATCCCGTAAGAAGGCCGCTGCTCCGTCCTCATCGATCTCACCGGCGGCGAGCCCCATGGTGAATTCGTAGAGTGTTCCGTCGTCGGCAGTCAGGTCATGGCCGTTTAGCAGAAGGAAAGTTGCAGCCGCGACGATGGCGGTGCGCTTGTTCCCGTCGACGAAAGCGTGGTTGCGGGCAATGCCGAAGACATAAGCCGCTGCAAGCTCGTGCACGGTCGGCTCCCATAAGCGGCCTTGTTTTCGGGGCGAGACGGCGCCGATCCCAGTGCATTCTCGTCACGTAGCTCTGGGGCGCCGCCATGTCGGCGAAGTTGCTCGGCATGGAAGGCTTCGACCGCGCGCCGCGACAGAAACGTCCAGCTCATTCGGCGAGCTTCTGCAGCGCGACCTTGTACCTGTTCATGACCTTGCGGGCGGCTTCCATCTGCCGCTCGAAGGCATCGTTCACCGGCGTCAGTGTCAATCCTCCGCCCGTTTCTCTGATCTCCAGCGCATCGCCGGCTTGCAGGTTGAGCTTGTTGAGCAATTCCTTCGGCAGGATTACGCCTTCGGACAGGACTGCCTGATCGGCATCGCCGCCGACGAACTGCTGAACACCGGATCGGAACATGAATATGGCATGTCGGTCTGGTGCCCAGGCGAGCGCTGGCGCAAGGTCGGCACGACCGAGGCCGGTTCGTTCGCCGCCGCGCCGTCTGAGGCCCGGTGGAATGCGTGATATCGTGGCAAAGCAGGTGCGGAGCGTATGACGTGAGCAAGGACCGGCATATCAGAGCGTTGGCACCGGCCGAGGTCGAAACACTGGTCGGATGGGCAGCAGGCGAGGGCTGGAACCCCGGCTTGCATGATGCCGAAGCGTTTTACGCCGCCGATCCGCAAGGATTCCTTGGCGCTTTTGTCGGAGACGAAATGGTCGCCGGCATTTCGGCGGTCGCTTATGGCGAGGCCTACGGCTTCGTCGGCTTGTACATCTGCCGGCCCGACATGCGAGGGCAAGGCCATGGAAAGGCGGTCTGGGACGCCGGCATGGCGCGGCTCGGCGGCCGCACGATCGGCCTCGACGGGGTTTCCGAGCAGGTCGGCAATTATCGCAGCATGGGTTTCGCACCGGCCTATCGCACGGTCCGGCACAGCGGCCGTCTGCAGGCCGTGGCGCAGGGCAGCGACATCCGCCCGATTGGAGAGGGGCTGATGGACGAGGTCGCCGCCTTCGACCGCCGCTTCTTTCCGGGACCGCGCCGGGCCTTCCTCGATGCGTGGCTGCGCCGGCCGCATATCGCGCTGGCGGCGATGCATGCGGGATCGATCACGGGGTACGGGGTGGCGCGTCGTTGCCGGGACGGCTGGAAGATCGGGCCGCTTTTCGCCGGGGACGATGCAACGGCAAAAGATCTGCTGTCTGCGCTCGCATCGTCTGTGAGCGGCAGCGACATCCACCTGGACGTGCCGGAACCGGCCGACCGCATGACCGCGTTCGTGACGTCGGCGGGGCTGACGCCGGGTTTCGTCACGACGCGGATGTACAGGGGCCAGGCTTTGCCCGGCCATCTGCAGCCCTGTGCGGTGACGAGCCTGGAACTTGGTTGAATCGCGTTTCCGGGGGGGTTACGACCCCGCCAGACGCTCCATCAGCCGTTCGGCCGCTTCGGGGATGACCGTGCCGGGCGGAAAGATGTCGGCGGCGCCGGCTTCCAGCACCGCCGCGTAATCCTGCGGCGGGATGACGCCGCCGGCGACGATGACGATGTCGTCGCGGCCGAGCTTTTTGAGCGCCGCCCTGAGCTCCGGGATCAGCGTCAGATGCCCGGCGGCAAGCGACGAGGCGCCGATGATGTGGACGTCGCGCTCGACCGCGAGTTTTGCGATCTCCTCCGGCGTCTGGAACATCGAACCGACGGTGACGTCGAAGCCGAGATCGGCGAAGGCCGTGGCGATCACCTTCTGGCCGCGGTCGTGGCCGTCCTGGCCCATCTTGGCGACGAGGATGCGCGGCTTCTCGCCGTTGGCCTTCTCGAAGGCGGAAACCTGGGCCTGCACCCGGTCGACCACCGCGTTCTCGCCGATCGCCGCGCGGTAGACGCCGGAGATCGTCTGCACCTCGGCGACGTGGCGGCCGAACGTCTTTTCCAGCGCCAGCGAGATCTCGCCGACGGTCGCCTTGGCGCGCGCGGCGCGAATGGCGAACTCGAGCAGATTGCCGTCTCCGCCGGCAGCATTGGTGAGCGCTGCGAGCGCGCCTTCGACCGCCGCCACGTCGCGCGTGCCCTTGAGCTGCTGCAGCTTCGACAATTGCCGGGCGCGTACCTCGGCATTGTCGATCTTCAGCACGTTGACGTCGATGTCCTTCTCGGGGCGAAAGGCGTTGACGCCGACAAGCTTCTGCTCGCCGGAATCGATGCGCGCCTGGGTGCGGGCGGCGGCCTCCTCGATGCGCAGCTTCGGGATGCCCTTTTCCACCGCCGCGGCCATGCCGCCGAGCGCCTCGACCTCGGCGATGTGGCCGAGCGCCTTCTGGGCGAGGTCGCGGGTGAGCCGCTCGACGAAAGCCGAGCCGCCCCACGGGTCGATGAAGCGGGTGGTGCCCGACTCCCGCTGCAGCACGAGCTGGGTGTTGCGGGCGATGCGGGCCGAATGGTCGGTCGGCAGCGCCAGCGCTTCGTCGAAGGAGTTGGTGTGCAGCGACTGGGTGTGGCCCTGGGTCGCCGCCATCGCCTCGATCATGGTGCGCATGATGTTGTTGTAGGGGTCCTGCGCGGTAAGCGACCAGCCCGAGGTCTGGCAGTGGGTGCGCAGCGACAGCGAGCGCGCATCCTTTGGCGCGAAATTCTTCTTCATCAGGGCTGCCCAGATCAGGCGGGCGGCCCGCATCTTGGCGATCTCCATGAAGAAATTCATGCCGATCGCCCAGAAGAAGGACAGCCGCGGGGCGAAGCGGTCGATGTCGAGCCCGGCGGCGACGCCGGCGCGCGCATACTCGATGCCGTCGGCGATGGTGTAGGCGAGTTCCAGGTCGGCGGTCGCGCCGGCCTCCTGCATGTGATAGCCGGAGATCGAGATGGAGTTGAACTTCGGCATATTGGCCGAGGTGTAGGAGAAGATGTCCGAGACGATCCGCATCGACGGCTTCGGCGGGTAGATATAGGTGTTGCGGACCATGAACTCCTTGAGGATGTCGTTCTGGATGGTTCCGGCAAGGTCCTTCTGGGCGACGCCCTGTTCTTCCGCCGCCACGATATAGAGCGCCAGGATCGGCAGCACGGCGCCGTTCATGGTCATCGACACCGTCATCTCGTTGAGCGGGATGCCGTCGAACAGCTGGCGCATGTCGAGGATGGAATCGATGGCGACGCCGGCCATGCCGACGTCCCCGGCGACACGCGGATGGTCGCTGTCGTAACCGCGGTGCGTGGCGAGGTCGAAGGCGACGGACAGGCCTTTCTGGCCGGCGGCGAGGTTGCGGCGGTAGAAGGCGTTGGACTCCTCCGCCGTCGAGAAGCCGGCATACTGGCGGATCGTCCAGGGCTGCTGGACGTACATGGTCGGGTACGGACCGCGGATGAACGGCGCGATGCCGGGAAACGTGTCCGTGGTGGCGAGCCCGGCAACGTCGCTCTCGGCGTAGGCGCGGCGGATCGCCAGGCCTTCCGGCGTCTGCCAGACGGCCTTGTCTGGGGCCGGCGCGGCCGGAACGGGCCGCTGCCAGCCGATGGTCGAGAAATCAGGTATCATGCGTGTGGGCCGATCAATTCGTCGATACGAGCGGTTTCCAGGCGGCGGCAGAAAACGGAGCCGTCGGTGGGCAGCGGCCGGCGGGAGGCGGACAGGGTCTCGACAGGCCGTTCCCTGCCGGCGCGGTAGAGTGTCGTGCCGATGATGGCGCGCCTGTCGGCAGTGTAGGCGGCCGAGCGCTTGTCGCGCGCCGCCAGTACGCGGTCCTGCACGGCGCCCTCGGCCAGGCTTTTCAGAAGGCCGCCCTCCTTCTCGATACGCTGGAACTCCGCCCAGGCGGCTTCGCACAGGGCATCTGTCAGCGCCTCGACGCTGCCGGCGCCGGCGGCGGGGTCGGCAACGAGGTCGAGATGGCTTTCCGAGGCGAGCACCAGTTGCGTGTTGCGCGCCACCCGCCGCGCGAACGCCTCCGGCAGGCCGTGCGGCAGGGTATGCGGCAGCACGGCGATCGAATCGGCGCCGCCGACGCCCGCGGCGAAGGCGGCAAGCGTGGTGCGCAGAATATTGGTCTCCGGATCGAGCGCCGTCATCATGCGGTAGGATGTCTCGGCATGGATCATCGCCCGCGACGGCTTGATCGAGACGATTTCCTGCGCCCGCTGCCAGAGCAGGCGCAGCGCCCTGATCTTGGCGATCGACAGGAACTGGTCCTGATCGACGCACAGCGCGAAGCCGATATAGGGCGCGGCATAGACCAGGGCCTGGCGGGCGTCCTGGAACAGCCGGAGATGCGCGACCGCGCCGGCAAGCATGGCGCCAAGTTCCTGCGCCTCGGTGGCGCCGGCATTGTGGAAGACGCGGCCGTCTGCCTCGAGCAGGATGCCGGGCACGCCCATGGCGAAGAAATGCGCCAGCGACTGCGGCATCGACGCCTGCAGCGCCTCGATCGACATACGCAGGCGGCCGGTGCCGGCAAAGGTGGCGGCGGAGTCGATGCCGAAGGAAATGCTGAGCCTCGACGGATCAGCCCGCCGCTGCGTGAGGAAGGCGACGAGGCGGTCGGCCATGGCGCGGCTGGACGGATGCGCGTCGACACGCAGATGCACCTTGTCGAGCGCCACGCCGTCGAGCACACGCTCCAGCGTGTCGGGGCTGTCCGGCAGGCCGTAGCCGAATGCGTTGGGCGCGCCCTCGAAGACCAGCGCCAGCCCGGTGGCACCATTGCCGACATCTTCCAGCGCCTGGCGATTGGCGCGTGCCGGGTCGGTGTCGTCGCAGCGCTGCACCACGAGCCAGGGCGCGGCGGGCCTGCGGCGTGCAAGCGGCGTCGGGTTGGTGCGACGCGCCGCCAGGGGTTCGAGGCTGATGCCGTCGTCGGTGCGGCCAGCCATTACCTCGTCGAAGGAGGCACCCGCCAGCGCCTTCTCGACCAGTCCGAGCCAGCGCGACCGGTCCGGCGTCGGAAACGCGGATTCGGCGATCAGGCGGTCGATATCCATCTGCTCGATCTCCTGCTCGTGACGCACCCGGCATACACGGCATGCCGCCGGGCCATGCATGACCAGATACTATCACCGTCTTATGGCGATCAACATCGTTTCGCAATGCAGCGAAGAAGCGCGACGCTGCGGCAGACCGGCGCGCCGCGCTGCGAACGACGGTCGTGCCAGGCAAATCGTGCCGCCGTCGGGCCGCGACCTTCTCCCGCCCGGCGCGCCGCGACGCCGGCTATTGCCAGTACGCACCCTGCTTCCTAGTTTGCCGGAAGATGTTCCAGAGGAGGAAATGACATGGCATTGCTCGAACTGACGCGGCGCGCCGGGCTGGCGCTCGGCCTTTCCCTGGCGTCGGCGGTCGCGCTCGGCGGAAGTGCCTTGGCGCAAAGTTTTCCGGAACGCCCGGTCACGCTGGTGGTGCCGTTCGCGGCGGGCGGCTCGACCGACCTTGTGGCGCGCGTCGTCGCCGAAAAAATGTCCGGGGATCTCGGCCAGCAGGTGATCGTGCAGAACGTCGCGGGTGCCGGCGGAAATCTCGGCGCCGCCAATGTCGCCCGCGCCGAGCCTGACGGCTACACCATCCTGATGGGCACGGTGGCGACGCATGCGCTCAATCCCCTGATCCTCAAGACCAAGCCGTATGATCCTGAAAAGGATTTCGCGCCGGTTTCGTTGCTTGTCGTCGTGCCGAATGTGCTGGTCGTCAATCCGCAACTGCCGGCAAAGACGGTCGAGGAACTGATCGCGCTGCTGAAGGCGGCGCCCGACCAGTACAGCTACGCCTCGTCCGGCAACGGCACGCCGCTGCACCTTTCCGGCGAACTGTTCAAAAAGATGGCCGGCGTGGAGATGCAGCATATTCCCTACAAGGGCGCCGGGCCGGCGCTGAACGACGTGATCGGCAACCAGGTGCCTATCATGTTCGACAACCTGCCGTCCTCGTCCGGGCACATGAAGGCCGGAACGCTGCGGGCTCTGGCCGTCACTACCGCCGAGCGGGCACCGTCCTTCCCTGACGTGCCGACGATCGCCGAATCCGGCGTGCCTGGCTACGAGACCTATACGTGGAACGCGCTGTTCGCGCCGGCGAACACCCCGCCCGAGGTGGTGGCGCGGCTGAACGCGGCGGCCAGGAAGGCCCTTGCCGATCCGGCGGTGACCGAGCGGATGAAGGAATTCAGCGCCACGATCGTTGCCTCGACACCGGAGGAACTGGCCGCCCACGTGAAGGCGGAACTCGCCAAGTGGACGCCGATCGTGCGCGACGCCAACGTGCAGATGGACTGAGGGCGCACGGACACCTCGCGCCGGCCGCGCTCCAAACAGCGCCGGCCGCACCACCAGACGGTTTGCCGGCAGGGCAATCGCTTCAGCGACCGGCGCCGCCCCTCACCCCTCTCCATGAGGGATCTGTCGCTCTCACATCCGGCAGGAGCCCTGGAAGTGCCCCTCGCTGCCGTCATTCCGGCCGACCGGAGGGAGAGCCGGAACCCATTCGGGAACCGTCGCGGGGTCGTCGGCGCGTCGTCGACGCTGCGGTTCCGCAATGGCGAAGGCCGGCTTGCAGCCGAAGAGGAATATTTTCCTTCCCTTTCGCGCCGATCCATGTCAGACTGCTTTTTCCTGAGCGTGGATACGGGCATGAAGGGGTATTCGGCGGACGACAGACATCACGAAGCGCTTCGGCGCATCGTCACAGTGCTGCTCGCGCTCGCCGGCCTTGCCGAGCAAGCGGCCTGCCGCTCCTGGCCGGTCCGCCGCATCGTGCTCTGGCTGTTGCGTCCCGCCGAGCGGGCGGCACGGTCGTTCGCTGCGGAGGTTGGATGCGTGGCCTTGCCGCTCTTTCCGGTCGAACGTCCCGCACCCGACACGGATGACGATCCCCGTGGCGCTGCCCGTCTGGCAAGGCAGTTTCGTGCGCTCGCCGCCGCTTTCTCGGCATTGATCCACCGGGCGCCGGTTTCGCATCGGCTCGCACGTCGGCCCTGTCCCGGCCGCCGCCGCCGCCCGAACGCCGCCTGGCTCGACCGCCTGCTCCTCGCATTCCGGCCGCGCTGCGCCGACACGTCGTGATCGCCCTCGGCGACAGGCAGAGGGAGGCTGGACGCCGGCCCGCGGATGCTCGAATCGGGCCCGCGGATCGCCTTGGCGTGGCTTCGCGCTGGAGCATGATCCCGAACCGAAGGTCGGCGAAGCAGAAAGTCGCGGACTTTGCGGACAAGGATCATGCGGCAGAACCTGGCCTCGGCATGCCCCCCTGAGTTTGCCTGTCCCCTCCCATTGTCGCACGGCAGGGCCGCCTCTATACCATGGCGGAGGCCGAAGCAGGCCGCCAGTCAGGACTACCGGGAGTGATCGTCCATGGCCGAACCCGACAGCATTTTCCTCGGCGCCAGCCGCAAGCCGGACGATTCCTACCAGCGGCCGGAAGAACTGCTGCTGAAATACGGCAATCGCCACGGCCTGGTGACCGGCGCCACCGGCACCGGCAAGACGGTGACGTTGCAGGTTATCGCGGAGGGGTTTTCCAACGCCGGCGTGCCGGTGTTCTGCGCCGACATCAAGGGCGACCTCTCGGGCGTTGCCATGATGGGCGAGCCCAAGGACTTCCTGATCAAGCGCGCCGAACAGGTGAAGCTCGATCCCTACGAGTTCCAGGAATTTCCGGTCATCTTCTGGGACCTGTTCGGCGAACAGGGCCACCCGATCCGCGCCACCGTGTCGGAGATGGGGCCGCTGCTGCTGTCGCGGCTGATGAACCTCACCGAGGCGCAGGAGGGCATTATCAACATCGCCTTCCGCATCGCCGACGAGGAGGGGCTGCTGCTGCTCGACATGAAGGACCTGCAGGCGCTGCTGGCCAACATCGCCGAGCGCGCCGACGAGATCTCGCGCCGCTACGGTAACGTGACGAAACCCTCGGTCGGGGCCATCCAGCGTACGCTGCTGGTGCTGGAGCAGCAGGGCGGCAACCATTTCTTCGGCGAGCCGGCGCTGCGCATCTCCGATATCATGCGCACGACGCGTGACGGCCGTGGCGCCATCAACGTGCTGGCCGCCGACAAGCTGATGATGAACCCCCGGCTCTACGCCACGTTCCTGCTGTGGCTCATGTCGGAACTGTTCGAACAACTGCCGGAGATCGGCGACCCCGACCGTCCGAAGCTGGTGTTCTTCTTCGACGAGGCGCATCTGCTGTTCGACGAGGCACCGAAGATCCTCGTCGACCGGGTCGAGCAGGTGGTGCGGCTGATCCGCTCCAAGGGCGTCGGTGTCTATTTCATCACGCAGAACCCGCTCGATGTGCCGGAAACGGTGCTGGCCCAGCTCGGCAACCGCGTGCAGCATGCGCTGCGCGCCTATACGCCGCGCGAGCAGAAAGCGGTGAAGACGGCGGCCGATACGTTCCGGCCAAATCCGGATTTCAACTGCGCCACCGTGATTACGCAGCTCGGGGTAGGCGAGGCGCTGGTGTCGACGCTGGAGGACAAGGGCATCCCGTCGATGGTGCAGCGCACGCTTATACGGCCGCCGGCCTCGCGGCTCGGCCCGATCACACCGGACGAACGCAGGAAGCTGATCAACGAAAGCCCGGTGGCCGGCCAGTACGACCAGGCGGTCGATCGCGAGTCGGCGTTCGAGATGCTGCAGAAGAAGGCCGAGCGGGCGGCGCAGCAGGCCGACGCCGAGGTGAGGGACCAAGGCACGCAGCAGGGCGGTGGCGGCCGCTGGACGCTGCCGGACTTCGGCGGCGACGCATCGCGGCCGGCGCCTTCAGGGCGCTCGCAGCCCGCACCTCGGCAGCGCCAGGCGCCGGCACCGCGCCCGTCCAACCGGCAGAGCGTCACCGAGGCGGCGATCAAGTCGGTGGTGCGCTCGGTCGGCTCGCAGGTTGGCCGCGCATTGGTGCGCGGTATTCTGGGCAGCCTGACCAAGCGGCGGTAGCTCCTGGCTAGCTAGCTATCCAGTTGATTTTTTTTTGGTATTTTTCACTCTTTCGATGGATCTTTGTCGCAAGAGTGTAAAGTGCTCCTTGCCGAACTCAGGGGACATCAACAGCGCCAGCCCCTGGCTGGTGATCGCTCGACACGGCACGCCGCGTGAAGGTGATTACGCGGCGTGCGTGGATGCCTCCACGCTTATGGCCGAAAGACATCCAGGTTGGAGCAACTGCCCTCGGTAGCGTCACACCACGCCGATGCCCGAGGTGACGAGGATGGGCGACTTGCTCGGGACCCGGTCGTACAGGTCGATGATGTCCTGGTTCATCAGCCGCACGCAGCCGGAGGAGACGGACTTGCCGATCGACCACCATTCCGGCGAGCCGTGGATGCGATAGAGCGTGTCCTCGCCGTTCTGGAAGATGTAGAGGGCGCGCGCGCCGAGCGGATTGTTCAGGCCGGGCGCCATGCCGCCATTGGCGGCGCTGTAGCGTTCGAGCTTGGGGTCGCGGCCGATCATCGCCTCGGGCGGCGTCCACTTCGGCCACTTGCGCTTCCACTGCATGACGGCGCGCCCCGACCATTCGAAGCCGGCGCGGCCGAGGCCGACGCCGTAACGCAGCGCCTTGCCGTTCTCCTGTACGAGGTAGAGGTAGTGGCTGGACGTGTCGACGACGAGGGTGCCGGGGCGCTCGCCGGTCGGGTCGTCGACGATCTGGCGGAGAAAGCGCCGCTCGACCTTCTTAAGCGGGATGGCAGGGATTTCGTAGCCCTCGTCGACGACGGCGGCGTACATGGCCTCATAGCTGCCCAGCGCAGGTTCGATCTCCGCCGGCGGGACGAAAGCAAGCTCACGCGGCGCGGTGGTGGCACAAGCAGACAGAGCCAGGGAAGCGACACCCACGGCGGCGCCGCCGAGCAGGCGGCGTCGGGTCAGGGCGGGGGAGGTATGTTCGGGAGGCATGGTTCACTTTCGTATTATGCGGCCGGCGCGCGCCGGCAGGAAGCAGAGGCAGATAGACGGCGTGGCTGGTTGCCATCCACGCACATGTCCGTGAGCGATACGCGCCGGCAATTCTGGCGCGATGGGGAAAGAAGCATGGCGGAGATGTGACGGCGCTCTCGCTGTGGCGACCCGGCCACAGAGACAATCTGCCTCAATCGGCTCAGTTGGCGAGCAGACCTTCCAGCGACGGCAGGATCAGTTGCGGGGGATGGTCCGCGTACTCGTCCGGCTGGCCGGCACGATTGAGCCAAACCGTGCGAAAGCCGAACTTTGCGGCGCCCGCGACGTCCCAGCGGTTGGAAGACTGGAACGACACGGCGTCGGGGTAGAGCCGCCAGTTGGTGGTCACCAGATCGTAGACGGCGGGGTCGGTCTTGAACCGGCGCACCGGATCGGCCGAAAATAACGCATCGATCACGTTTTCGAGCGCGGCCGATTTCACAGCCGATGCCAGCATGTCGGGCGAGCCGTTGGAGAGAATGGCGAGCCGCGCCCCGGCCGTTTTCAGCGCCTTCAGCACATGAGGCACCTCGGGATAGCAGTCGAGCGTCCAGTAGGCGGCGAGCAAGTCCTTGCGCAAGGCTGCGTCCCGCGTTCCCGTCACGGCAAGCGCGAAGTCGAGCGACTGCTCGGTGAGTGCCCAGAAATCCTGGTAGGCGCCCATCATGGTGCGCACCCAGGAGTATTCGAGTTGCTTGGCGCGCCAGATTTCCGATAGCCGCTGCGCCTGCGGGCCGATGCGGTCGGCCTGACGGCGCACCGCGGCGTGCACGTCGAACAAGGTGCCGTAGGCATCGAAGACATAAGCCGCGTGTCGCATTTTTCTCTCGTCCGCCAATGCCGACTCCAATGCAAGGACATTGTGCCTTGGCCGGCCGGGATTTTCGAATGGTCGCCGGATGAAGCGAAAGAGCGGCGCGAGCAGCAGTTCGAACGATAGGGATTGTCTGATACGATTTGATATCGCGATAAAAGTCGATTGACAAAGTGAAGGCGCCTGGTTATCGTAAGCATATCACGATAATTAATGTCGCGATATCAAATGGAGATATTCAGATGCCTGTCAATGTCCTGTATCGTACCAGCGCCACCGCGACCGGAGGCCGCGAAGGCCAGGCGCGCACCGAGGACGGTCGCTTTGAAGTGAAGCTGTCGACGCCGAAGGAATTGGGCGGCGCCGGCGGCGACGGCACCAATCCCGAGCAGCTTTTTGCTTCCGGCTACTCCGCCTGCTTCCTCGGGGCGCTCAAGGTCGCCGGCCAGCAGCTCAAGCTGAAGATCCCGGCGGAAACCACCGTGACCGCCACCGTTGGTATCGGTCCGCGTTCCGAAGGCGGTTTCGGCATCACCGCCGACCTGCTGGTCGATATTCCCGGCGCCAGCAAGGAGGACGCGCGCAAGCTCGTCGACGCCGCGCATCAGATCTGCCCGTATTCCAATGCCACCCGCAACAACATCGACGTCGGCCTCAACATCGCCTGAACTGCGAGATTTGCGATAGCCTCGGCGGGCAACGCCGAGGCTATCGAGCCGGACATCATACTTGTCGCTCTGCGCGCGCCAGCCCGAACGCCACGAGGCGGTCGATGATCTCGGGATAACGCACGCCGGTTGCAGCCATCGCCTTCGAATACATGCTGATGTCGGTGAAGCCGGGAATGGTGTTCAGCTCGTTGATCAGCACGCGCATCTCCGCCGTGACGAAGAAATCGACGCGGGCCATGCCGTCGCAGCCGACCGCGCGAAAGGCCTTTGCCGCCATAGCGCGCAGTTCGGCCTCGACGGCCTGCGGCAGTTCCGCCGGCACCTTCAGCGCCGCGCCTTCGGCGTCGATGTACTTGGCCTCATAGGTGTAGAAGCCGTGGCTTTCGGCCGGCATGATTTCGCCCGGACGGGAGACGAAGAGGCTGCCGTCGCTGTCTTCCAGCACGCTGCATTCGATCTCGCGGCCGCGGATGAACTCTTCGGCCAGCAGTTTGCCGTCATGCCTGAAGCCCTCGTCGAGGGCGGCCTGATAGTCCGCTTCGCTGGCGACCTTGCCGACCCCGACCGACGAACCCTGGCGTGCCGGCTTGACGAAGAACGGCAACCCGACGGCGCTCCGGACATCGGCGAAGCTGGGAATGGCCGCCCGCTCGATGGTGACGGCCTTAGCGGACGGCAGACCGGCTGCCTTGAGCAGCCGCTTGGCGATGTCCTTGTCGAGCGCGGTGGCCGAACCGAGGATACCGCAGCCGACCAGTGGCACGCACGCCACCTCCGCCAGCCCTTGCGCCGCGCCGTCCTCGCCATGCAGGCCGTGCAGCACGGGGAATAGAACATCGATTTTCGGCAATTCGTATGGTTGGCCTCTTTCCGGCAGCGCAAGCAAACGGCCGTGTCCGCCCGGTACGAGGCAAAGTTGGCTACCGGCCGCGGGGCGCTCGGGCATCCCGCCGTCAAAGCTGCTGAGCAGCCAGCGGCCGTCGCGGGTGACGAACACCGGCACCGCATCGTAGCGTGCGGGGTCAAGCGCCAGGAGGACGTTGGTGGCGGACATCACCGACACGTCGTGCTCGGCCGAGCGCCCGCCGAAAAGCACGGCGATGCGCAGTCTGGTGGAAGAGGCGGTCATTCAGGGCGTTCCATTTTTCTCGAATCAGCGAAACGATCTCTAGCGCCCTGTTTTGACGCATTTCCGGATGCCATCCAGCCCGGCGTTCTTAATTCCGGCGGAACGGAACGCTGCATGTTTCAGATACCGCGCATATGGCATCGCATCGATGCCGTGGCGCCAAGTGCCGGCGTTCCGATGCGGTCAGTCGATCGCGTAAGTGCACGGCCAACCATTTTGGCCGTTCTGTCCGGTTGACCTTGCCGCCAAAAGCGGTTTTCGATGTCGCCACGGTTCGAAAGGCACTCCTCATGACCTTCGCGACAGCAGCGCAGACTACCACTTGGACCTATGTCGACGGCGGTTGGCACGAGGGTAATGTCGCCATTCTCGGGCCGCGGTCGCATGCATTCTGGCTGGCGTCCACGGTATTCGACGGGGCCCGCTGGTTCGAGGGTGTAGCGCCCGATCTCGACCGTCACGCCGCGCGTGTCAACGCTTCCGCCGTCAGCCTCGGGCTGAAGCCGACGATGACGGTGGACGCGATCGTCGGCCTGACGCTCGACGGGCTGAAGAAGTTCGACGGCAATACGGCGATCTATATCCGGCCGATGTATTGGGCCGAGCACGGCGGCTACATGGGCGTGCCGGCCGACCCCGAATCGACCCGTTTCTGCCTGTGCCTCTACGAGGCGCCGATGATCGCGCCGTCCGGGTTTTCGCTTACTGTTTCGCCGTTCCGCCGCCCGACCATCGAAACCATGCCGACCGACGCCAAGGCAGGCTGCCTCTATCCCAACAACGGCCGTGCCATCCTCGAGGCACGCATGCGCGGCTTCGACAACGCGCTGGTGCTCGATATGCTGGGCAATGTCGCCGAGACCGGCTCGTCGAACATTTTCCTGGTCAAGGACGGGCATGTATTCACGCCGGCCCCGAATGGCACGTTTCTCTCCGGCATCACCCGCGCCCGCACAATCGGCCTGCTCGCCGACTACGGCTTTCGCACCACGGAGAAGGCTCTGTCGGTGCGCGACTTCCGTTTCGCGGACGAAATCTTTTCGACCGGCAACCACTCAAAGGTGGTGCCTGTCACCCGGATCGAGGACCGCGACCTGCAGCCGGGGCCTGTAGCGCGCAAGGCGCGCGAACTCTACTGGGAGTGGGCGCATTCGACCTCCGCGACTTGAAGACGCTCGGAAATGTGTGACACGGTGGTTCGTCGTCTCTGACGTATTTCCAAAAGGCCGCCGGACCCGTTAGAAGGGGAACCGAGCGGCATCCCTGGCGTTCTTCGACGGGATGGCGACGTCTTTTCGCCGGCGTGCATCATGCCGGTTTCTGGCCAACGAGGGAGTACTCACATGGCTTTCGAACTGCCCGCTCTGCCGTACGATTACGAGGCGCTGCAGCCTTTCATGTCGAAGGAGACGCTCGAATACCATCACGACAAACACCACAAGGCCTATATGGACAACGGCAACAAGCTGGCCGCCGAGGCCGGCATGGAAAACCTGTCGCTGGAGGAGGTGGTGAAGCAGTCGTTCGGCAAGAATGCCGGCCTGTTCAACAACGCCGCCCAGCACTACAACCACGTGCATTTCTGGAAATGGATGAAGAAGGGCGGCGGCGGTAACAAGCTGCCCGGCGCGCTGCAGAAGGCGGTCGACAGCGACCTCGGCGGCTATGACAAGTTCAAGGCCGACTTCATCGCCGCGGGTACGACCCAGTTCGGCTCCGGCTGGGCCTGGGTGTCGGTAAAGGACGGCAAGCTCGTGATTTCGAAGACGCCGAACGGCGAGAACCCGCTGGTGCACGGCGGCGCCCCGATCCTCGGCGTCGACGTCTGGGAGCACTCCTACTACATCGACTATCGCAATGCCCGGCCGAAATATCTCGAGGCCTTTGTCGACAGCCTGATCAACTGGGACTACGTGCTGGAACTTTATGAAAAGGCGAAGTGAGGGTCTGCTCGCTTTTACGATCAATGAAAGCCCCGGCTCACCGGGGCTTTTTTGTGAGCGGGTGCAGGTATTTGCCCGTCCTTTCACGAAACCGTGAAGTGGCGGCGTGCAAGAAGTCGTGCAAGTTCGTCGTTAGCCTCCCCAGGCAGCCATTCGCAACCCAGAGGGACCTTTCATGAAAAGACTGTTTCTCGCCTTGTCCGCCGTCGCGTTGGCAGCGTCGGCTGCGACGGCGGATCCCATCGCTGATCGTCAGGCCCTCATGAAGGCGAACGGCAAGGCCGCCGGGCAATTGGCGGCCATCGCCAAGGGCGAGAAGCCGTTCGACGCCGCAGCCGTGCTCGCGGCGCTGCAGACGCTCAGCGACGACGCGCAGAAGCTGGACGTGGCAACGCTGTTCCCGGCTGGCAGCGAAACCGGCGGCGACACCACCGCGTCGCCGAAGATCTGGGAGGATGCCGCCGGCTTCCAGGCAGCGGTCGACAAGTTCAAGACAGATACCGCGGCGGCCGTTGCGGCGCCACCTGCTGATGTCGACGGCGTCAAGGCCGCGCTGGGCGTCCTCGGCCAGAACTGTTCCTCCTGCCATGAAGCTTTCCGGGTGAAGAAGGGCTGATCCCGCCAGGAATGCTGTCCCTCGCCAGGCTTGCGACAGGCATCGTCGTTATCGGCGCCGCTGTGGCGATAGCGGGGTGGGTGTTGTCGGCGCCGGTGCGGCTCGATGATGCGACGCTGACCGCTGCCGGCCCGGGCGACGCGGCGCGGGGCGAGCGCATCTTCTCGGCCGGCGGCTGCACGTCCTGCCATGCCGCGCCCGGGTCGCAGGGCGATGCCCGGCTGCGACTGACGGGCGGCGTGCAACTGAAGACGCCGTTCGGCACCTTCGTGGCGCCGAACATCTCGCAGGACCCGACCGACGGGGTCGGCGGCTGGTCGTTCGCCGACTTCGCGAACGCGATGATGCGCGGTGTCGCACCTGACGGCTCGCACCTTTATCCGGCGTTTCCCTACACGTCCTACGCGCGCATGAAGCCGGCCGACGTCGCCGACCTGTATGCCTACATGAAGACGCTGCCGGCGGTCGCGGGCAGAACTCCGGGCCACAGCCTCGGTTTTCCGTTCAACATCCGGCGCGGCCTCGGGCTGTGGAAGCGGCTTTATCTCGATATCGACGGACAGCCGGTGGTGGCGTTGCCCGAGGGTGCGCCTGAGCCTGTGCTTGTAGGCCGCTACCTGGTGGAAGGGCCAGGGCACTGTGGCGAATGCCACACGCCGCGCGACTTCATTGGCGGCATGAAGACCGACGCATGGCTGGCGGGAGCCGTTGCGGCGGAGGGCGAGGGCGTGGTGCCCAACATCACCGGCGGCGAGGGCGGGCTGAACTGGTCGGCCGATGAGATCGCCTACTTCCTCGAAAGCGGTTTTACGCCCGACTTCGACTCGGTCGGCGGCTCGATGGTGGAGGTCCAGAAGAACATGGCGCGGCTCAGCGCCGACGACCGCGCCGCCATCGCGGCCTATCTGAAGGCGGTGCCGCCGCATGGGAATGGGTATAAGGCAGTAGGCAATAGGCAATAGGCAGTAGGCAGTAGGCAGTAGGCAGTAGGCAGTAGGCAGTAGGCAGTAGGCAAGTCTGTCCGCCGCGTCGGCGAGACAAGGCGTTGGGAAGAAAGACCTACCGCCTGCTGCCTCAGACCTCCAATTTGCCCGTCACCTTCAACGCAAACGCGTAGTTGTAGGCGATCTCCTCCAAGCGCGAGAAGCGGCCTGAGGCGCCGGCGTGGCCGGCATCCATGTTGATCTTGAACAGCACGGGGTTGGTGTCCGTCTTCAGCTCGCGCAGCCGCGCCACCCATTTCGCCGGCTCCCAATAGGTGACGCGCGGGTCGGTGAGGCCGGCTGCGGCCAGAATCGGCGGGTAGGCTTTTGCGCCTACATTGTCGTACGGCGAATAGGCGGCGATGGTTCGGTAGTCGTCGGCCGACATGATCGGGTTGCCCCATTCCGGCCACTCAGGCGGCGTCAGCGGCAGCGTGTCGTCGAGCATGGTGTTGAGAACGTCGACGAACGGCACCTCGGCGATGATACCGCCGAACGCGCCCGGCGCCATGTTGGCGACAGCCCCCATCAACATGCCGCCGGCAGAGCCGCCTTGCGCGACGATGCGGTCGTGCGCGGTGTAGCGCTCGGCGACCAGATGTTTAGCCGCGGCGATGAAATCGAGAAATGTGTTGGTCTTCTTTTCGCGCTTGCCATCCTCGTACCAGGAAAACCCCTTGTCCTTGCCGCCCCGGGTGTGGGCGATGGCGTAGACGAAGCCACGATCGACCAGCGACAGGCAGTTGGTGTTGAAGGCGGCGGGGATGGCGATGCCGTAAGCGCCGTAGCCGTAGAGCAGGCAGGGCGCACTGCCATCGAGTGGTGTGTCTCGGTGGTGAATGAGCGACACGGGCACGAGTTCGCCGTCATACGAAGGTGCCATCAGGCGGCGGGTCACATAGTCGTGTTGGTCGTGACCGGAGGGCACTTCCTGTGTCTTCAGGAGCGTGCGCTGGCGCGAGCGCATATCGTAGTCGAACACCTGCGCGGGGGTGGTCATGGACGAGTAGGAGAAACGCACCACGTCGGTGTCGTATTCATAGGCGCCCGACAGGCCGAGCGAATACGCCTCTTCGTCGAAGGCGATGGTATGCTCGCTGCCGTCGGTTCGGTCGCGCACCACGATGCGCGGCAGGCTGTCCTTGCGCTCCAGCCGTACCAGAAAATTGCGGAAGCTGACCACCGACAGGATGAGGCGGCCCGGCTCGTGTGCCACCAGTTCGGACCAGTTCTCCCGCCGAGGGTCATCGACCGGCGCGGTCATGATCTTGAAATCCTTCGCGCCGTCGGCATTCGTAAGCACGAAGAAGACGTCGCCGCCTTCCTCCAGGTCGTATTGCAGCCCTGTCTCGCGAGCCGCAACCAACTTGGGCTCGGAAAGCGGCTCGGACGTTCTGAGGATGCGGTACTCCGAGGTTTCGTGATCGTTGATGCCTATCAGCACCCAATTGTTGTCGCGGGTACCGCCGACGTTCATGAAAAAGCCCGGGTCGGGCTCCTCGAAAACGGTGTTGTCGTCGGAAAGCCCAGTGCCAAGCTTATGGTACAGTATTTTCGAGGGCCGATGGTTGGAATCGAGGCGTGTGTAGAAGAAGCCGGCGTTGTCCTTGTCCCAGACACCCGACCCGGCCGTATCGGGGATGATGTCGGCAAGGTCTTCTCCGCTGGCGAGTTCGCGTGTCTTGAGCGTGAAGAACTCCGAGCCCTTGTCGTCGAAGCTCCACAGCAGCCGGCGGTGATCTGACGAATGGTCGACGCCGCCGATGGTGAAATAGGCCCTGCCTTCGGCCTCGGTGTCACCGTCGAGGATGATTTCTTCATCGCCGCCGTCGCGCGGCGTGCGAAAGAAGCGCGGCTGCTGGCCACCCTTGCGGTAGGAAGAACCATAAGCGAATGGTCCATCCTTCATCGGGACCGAGGAATCGTCCTCTTTGATTCGGCCTTTCATCTCCTCAAACAGCGTTTTCCGCAGCGTCTCCGTATCTTGCATCAAAGAGCGCTGATAGATGTTCTCGGCATCGAGATGGGCACGGATCGCGGGGTCCAGCAGTGCGGGATCGCGAAAGACCTCCTGCCAGTTGTCAGCCCTCAGCCAGGCAAATTCGTCGCCGCGCGTGATGCCGTGACGGGTATCGCTGGACGGATGTTTCTGAGTCGCGGGGGGCTGGTCGGATGCGAAGGTCTTGGTCATGTCATCTCACAGGAAATATCCGCCTGAACGGCAAATGAACAATTGGTTCGGCTCGTGTTCAACGATCGGATGGCAGAGTTCTGATGGTGGAACCTCGATATAGTGGAGGAGCAGGATGGCGAACACCCTCAAGACGATGCTGGCGTCGCTTGGCATTGCGATGATCTCGCTGCCGAGCGACATAGGTACGGCGGCTACATTTGCCGCCTGGCAGGTGACGGACCTGACCTTTGGCGATACGCTGAACGTGCGCAAATACCCGTCCAGCCATTCGCAAAAGCAGGCTGCATATCCCAACGGCACAGTGTTGCAGATGACCGGAAAATGCACTGATGGCATAAACCTGCTCGACATATCCGGCCAGCCGGTCAGGAAGCAGAAAGACGCCGTGCGGTACCGCTGGTGCCAAGTCTGGCACGATCCTGCTCGCGATGGCAATTTCGTGGCCGGCTGGATTTACGGCAAATACATCAGCCCTTACTGACCGGCACGTCCTCCGCATAAACGTTGTAGCGCCGCACCCGCACGACATTAAAAAAGACATATGACCAATTGTTTTGGGCCACGAAATCCGGAGATTGGAAGGCCTTTTCGCCCAGTATCCGGGAATTCGGCCGCGCTTTCTCTGATCAGTGTATGCACGATTAGCCCAGTAACAGAAGCGTTGTTGGCCCACAAAGCATCAATGTCGCTCCTGTGTTTCGCCTATGACGTTGCGTCAAACACGTCAGCGCGAACGGTGGCAACTGGCGATCACTAAAATGAGAGCAGCGGATTTCTGTGAAACTTTGTGATGGACTGACTTGTTCGGCAATAAATCGCAGATTCGGTGTTGACTTGACTTACAAACGGCCCCATTTAGTCGCGTTGACACGACTCGTGCAACACGCGTTCTGTCAAGCAAACCGCAGCCCTGCATTGTTAAAGAAAGATGGGGCGCGACATCTCTCTCAATCTGGGGCCCGAAGACAATGGATATCGTTGATACAACTCAAAAAAATGGTGAAATGCTGATCGAGTTGACCGCGGACGTGGTTGCTGCCTACGTGAGCAACAACCCGGTGCCGGTGGGTGAACTTCCAAACCTCATCGCGGATGTGCATGCTGCGCTTGGACGTGTTGGCGCGCCGTCCGATCAACCAGTCGTAGACAAGCAGAAACCGGCCGTAAATCCGAAGCGTTCTGTGCATGATGACTACATTATCTGTCTCGAGGACGGTAAGAAGTTCAAGTCGCTGAAGCGTCACCTTATGACCCACTACAACTTGACGCCGGATCAGTACCGCGAGAAGTGGTCGCTTGATCCGTCATATCCGATGGTTGCGCCGAACTATGCGACGGCTCGCTCCCAATTGGCCAAGAAGATGGGCTTGGGACGCAAGCGCAAGGTTGGTGCCCGTTAGTTAGGTCGGTCGCGTTGGTGACCTTCCCTCACAATTGCTCGACGGCGCCTGTTGGCGCCGTTTTTGTTTTGCGCGCGTGCCGTTGCCGAGCGCGTTAAAGAACTGCTGTCGTCGCGCAATCGATCTGCCACCTGCTTCAGCGCGATGTGGCGGTTGAGGTCATAGCTCCAATGTCCGTTGAGGCCTTTGAGCCGTTCGCGCGCCATCTGCCGTTCGATCTGCCGAAGCGCGGTCGCGCGGCAGCTGGCATCGGCTGACAGCAGCGCTTGCAGATCCAATCCGCATATACATTGCAGCGCCACCATCTGAATTGCGTCGCTCCGCACTCGGGCTCGCGCCGTCAAGAACTCGTGGATGTCGTCGGCCATTTTCTGCATCGCATTCCCCGTTGATTTGCCGGCCTGAGGCTACCGACGGTGCCGAGGGGTGGGGATAAAAAACCGGCAAAAAAGTTTGATCGCAGCTAAAAACGAAGTGTTTTCAATGTCAAAAAAGCTGCCGAAGGAAAATTTGTTTGTGTTTTGTTCACAGCTCGGGCGCACCCTGATATAAGAAGATATTCCTATATCAGGAGGGCCGGTGTGCGTATAAGAGCTGCTTTCACGATAGAGACGGCAGCACATCCTGCGGTTGTCGACGTGATTCAGCCGACCTGTGGCGGGCGTCGCGGGGAGCGTATCATGGAGGTCTGCGAAGCCATGATCGACATCTGCGCGGCGCTCTTCAATGTTTCAAGCAAAGAACTGCGGCAGACGGGCCGTAGCGGTGCCGATGTGACCCGGGTGCGTCAGATCGCGATGTATGTGACGCATGTCGCCCTTGGCATCAGTATGGCGGAGGTAGCACGAGGTTTCGCTCGTGAGCGCACGACCGTGCGTTATGCCTGCCAACTGATCGAGGACATGCGCGACGACGTCGATTTCGACCGTGCGATTGTGACGACGGAACGGGTTGCCGTAGCAGCCTTTCAACAACGGCTGGAGACATGAGATGAGCGCCGTACGGATGGACGGGGCAGCGCGGGTGTTGGCCTTGCTGGCTGGCGGGCCCTCCAGGATCGAGCCAACGACACAGCCGGGTGTCATACTGCTCAGCAATGGCAAAGGGACGGTAATGGCTGCCGGCGCGGTCCTGCAGCGGCTGGTCAGCCAAGGTTCGATCGAATACCGCGGCGGGACGGTTTCGCTTAGCGAAGACAAAGTGGCAGACGAGGCGCGCAGCGGCAGAGATTTTCAGCGCCAGCACCGCGAGTTGGTCGCGACCGTGCTTGCGGATGGCACCGGCATCGAGATCAATTTGGCCGAATCGCCCCTTGGTCAATTGGCGCGGCGTAAGGGCAAGGACGGCCGTCTGTTCCTGTCGCGCGCCGAGATCGATGCGGGAGAACGCCTGCGCGCCGACTTCACGCGCGCCATGATGATGCCGCGGCTCGGTGCCAACTGGGAGGCAAGCGTTGCCGCACGCCGCCGAAGCGGCGCGGGCGGCGGCGTGGAACTTACGGATTCTGCACTTGCAGCGCGTAGGCGAGTCGATCGAGCGTTGGCGGCTGTCGGCCCTGAATTGTCAGGCCTGCTGGTCGATGTCTGCTGCTTCCTGAAGGGGCTCGAGACGGTTGAGCGCGAACGCGCCTGGCCGATGCGTTCGGCGAAAATCCTCCTGAAGACGGGGCTCAGTATGCTTGCTCGCCACTATCAGCCGCAAAAAGCACCGAAAGGGCGAACATTGCACTGGGGCGCGGATGGTTACCGGCCGGATATGCGCTAGACTCAGACTAGCGGCCGGTTTGTCCGGTGGTTACGTCGCGAGGGCTGACTCTGCATCTTGTTTGATGCGGCGGACCATGGCGCGCAGCCCGTTGGCGCGCTGTGGCGTAAGGTGTTCGTCAAGGCCGAGCGAACGCATCAAGCGCTCGGCGTCGATCGTTAGGATCTCGCTGGCGCGGCGGCCAGAAAACAGCGCCAGCATGATTGCGACCAGGCCGCGCACGATATGGGCATCGGAATCGCCGACGAAGCTGATAATCGGATCAGCGCCGGAATCGCGCTCCGAGACGAGCCAAACCTGGCTGACGCAGCCCTGCACCTTATGGGCAGCATCACGGGCTGATTCTGGAAAAGGCGGCAACTGCTCTCCGAGGTCGATGACGTAGCGGTATTTATCCTCCCAGTCGTCGAGGTAGGCGAAGTCGTCCCGGATGGTGTCGATCGTGGCGTTCATCCGCCCGCATATAGGGGCAATGCGCGACAGCGTCACGGAAAAAGCTGGACGCCAGGTTCAACCGCTTTCAGGGCTTTGGGGCGACCGACGTGGACGCCGCGTCATCGCCGATGATTTGTTCGATTGCACCTGTGGTGACTGACCTGTCGGTTTGCACGGTTTCGCCAAAATTCTCGTCGAGCATCTCATAAGCGATGCGGGCTGCCTCGCGCGCCCTGACGCCGACGGTGTTCATGGCCGACTTGCCAACGACACAAACCTCGGGCTTGCGTTCGCAGAGGCCGGAGAGGTCGGCCATGGCTTCCTTGGCGGCGACGAAGGTCTCGATTGCGCCGACGCGCTCACCGGTTTGTTCGGTGCCGATGTCAAACGGAATCACCAAAAGGACGAGCGAAAACCAGAACGCGCTACGCAACAAGAAGCCCATGTGCCGTTCCCCGTCTGCCGGACAGGGTAATCTCGCCCGGCTGTTGCACGAAGAATGCCGCAAGCGTGCGAAAATCGGCTTGCGGCGAAAACCGGCATTTTGCGGATTCGCGCAACACATCTTTAAGAGAGTGCGGAGGCCCGGCATGGCCAGACGCGGGGACCCGCAGATAAGTTGATCTCTCGATAACCATTTATCTATCTGAATTATAACGGCATCTGCAAAAATTTCAGTTTTTGCGCGACAGCGTCCGTCAAGGCTAAACGGCTGCGGTCGCGGAAACGCTCCGTTTACTATGGGGCGAATTCGGTTGTGCCGCACGCGGCGTCAGGGGCGATTTCGACAGGCTGCAAACGCCCGGATGCGTCGCCTTTTATTCATTCCTTAAAGGCTCGGTGCGAGGGTCCAATCAAACAAGATCGATCCGCGAAGCGGACAGTCCCGGATGCGTTGAGTTGAGTTTGATTGCGACCAGATACGCTGGGTTGATGCGTGCCGTGGCCGCGGGATGCGATCGCCTGGTGCCGTCGAACATCGGCGGTGGCGAGCGCCAGGCGCGGCGGCGCGCCCTCGGGGCGCTGCTGGTCGGCCCGCTGCTGCTTTCCGCAGCTGCCTGGGTACTACTGCCGTCAGGCGTTGGTGTGGCGGTCACTTTTGGCTTCATCTGTGTCTCGTTCTGCACTTCCGGCCTGGCTGCGCTGGCCGTGATGGCGAGCCGCTACACCGGATCCGTGCTGACGACCCTGCTTGGACTTGCAACCGCACAGGTGGCCTTCCTGATTGCCGCGGCCGGCGGACTGGCGTCGCCGATCGCGCTGATCGCGGCGGTACTGCCGCTGGAGGCCTGGCTAGCCTGCCGCAGCCGGCGGGCGCTGGCATTCGGCGGCGCGGCGGTATCGGCGGCACTTCTTGCCCAGGTATTGCCATTTGAGTCGTTCTTTTCCGGCGCTGCGCCGGCAGGGTGGCACTGGCTTGTACCGGTCACCTATGCGCTGGTGTTGTTGCCTCGTCTCGGTGTGGTGGCATCGGCGTCGCGGTCAGAACAAAACTCCTGGCTGCCGGATGTACTGGATGACCGGCTCGCCTTGCGCATGACCGCCAACGGCGATCTGCTCGACTTGGGACCGAACGCTGAAGAGACGCTGGGCCTTGACCCCGACCTTCTGCTGGGTAGCGGATTTTTCGAGCGGATACATGTGGCCGATCGCGTCGGGTTGCTTTGTGCACTCGCCGATGTCAGCCAGGGCAAGCCGCGCCGTGCCGTGGAATTGCGGCTCCGCTTGCCTGCGTCGGAGGCCGGTGGCGTCGCTTCCTTCCGCCCGCTGGCGCTTGATCTGATGCGTGCCGAGGGCTCTGGCGCCTGCATCGGACTGCTGCACGACAATGCCGAAGTGGCCGACTTACGCTCCGCGCTCGTCGCCGCCAAGGATGCCGCGGCCGGGCTTGAGATCGCCAAGGGTCGCTTCCTCGCAGCGGTAAGCCACGAATTGCGGACACCGCTAAACTCGATCATCGGTTTTTCGGACATGCTCCTTTGCGAGGTGCATGGCCGCCTCGCCGACCCACGTCAGCGCGAGCACATCGAGATCGTCAAGGAGGCGGGCACGCACTTGCTGGCGGTGGTCAATGCAATCCTGGACGTCTCGAAAATCGAAGCAGGTTCCTATGCGACCAATCCGGAGCCGTTTCGGTTCGAGGAAGCCGCCTCGCTATGTGGCGCGATGATTCGCCTGCAGGCGGAAGCGAAAGGCATTGCCTTGAGCATCGATGTGCCGGCATCGAGCGGTGAGATACGGGCGGATCGGCGGGCAGTGCAGCAGATACTGATAAATTTGTTGTCCAACGCCATAAAATTCACGCCCAACGGCGGCGAGGTGGTGCTGAGCGCCAAGCGCATTGGCTCGCGCCTGCATTTTTGGGTTAGCGATACCGGTATCGGTATCGCCGGAGACGACTTGGCGCGCATTGGAGAGCCATTCGCGCAGGTGCAGAACGACTATACGCGACAGTTCGAGGGTACCGGCCTCGGGCTGGCTCTGGTAAAAGGGCTGGTGGCCCTTCATGAAGGGACCATGTTGATCGACAGCGCGGTCGGCCGCGGCACCACGGTCACCATCAGCCTGCCCATCGAGGGCCCGACGGCGGGTGCGGACGGCGGGGTTGCGCAACTGCACGGCAGACCATCCGGGGAGAACGCGCATGGCTCGCTCCGCAAGGCAAGCTAAACGCCAGCCGACCCCACCCAAGGCGGCCTGGCACGGTGGGCTGGCTTCCGTCGGGGCGGTTATCATGCGCAATCCCGCGGTTGCCGGCGGTTCGACCGCCTTTGTCGTCGCCTTTGTCTACGTGTCGTCAAATGCGATCTGGTATCAGCCAGACGTGCACCGCAACGCGTTCTTTCCGACGCGCGATTTCGTGCGCGCCCTTGATGAGGCGCCGCAAGAACCTGAAACCACGTTCTTCATCGAGCGACCCGAACAGCCGTTGCCGGCTGCCAAGCCTAAACCCGCTACCGACGTCACCGTCGAGGAGGTGCAGGGTGTGCTCAAGCAACTCGGCTTCTACGAAGGCACGGTCGACGGCTTGAGCGGCCCGGCGACCGGCAGGGCGATCGCGGCCTACCGTAGCAAGGTAGGGCTGGCCGCCTCGTCGGCGATCGACGAGGCGTTGCTGGAGCAACTTGGCATCTCGCCGACTACCGCCGGCATCCATCCGACGCCAGCACCGCGCGTCGCTGAAACTGCGAAGCCGCGCTCGCAGCAACCCGCCGCGACACCGGCTGTTGCCGATGACCAGACGGCCATGACGAAAAAAATTCAGGCCGGGCTGAAGGCGTTCGGCAACAACGGTATCGATGTCGACGGCAAGCTGGGGGCGCGCACCAAGTCGGCAATTCGCGAATTTCAGGCGATCTTCGGCCTGCCAGTGACAGGTGAGCCGGACAAGGCGCTCTATGCCAAGATGCGCGATATCGGCCTGACGAACTAGAAATAGACGATGGTGCGCGTCATCTCGGATCTGTTCGTCTCAGCCTTGCTGAGGCGCGTGTTTTCGGTCGGCGGTTATGGAGCGGTGGTAAATCGCGGCGCCAGTGAAGCCGGTGCGATCTTCGTGACGAGCCGGCAAAGGACCGGCGAAATTGTGTTGTACGGGCCTGCACCGCAGGCGAGTTACGACGGTGCGAGGCCGGACGAGCGGCTATTTGTCGAATTGATGCGCGGCGAGGACGCCGGGGTGGGCGCGCGATTGAATAAGGAGCGCCAGTTCGATCCGGATGCATGGGTGGTCGAAATCGAGGCCGACAGTACGGCCGTGGAAAACTTTCTTGAGGTCAGGAAGCCCTGACGCGCTCGATCCCGTTGTCAGTGTCTTTGGCGGCGAATGAAGCCCGTAAGGTGCGGCCGGCGGCGGAACGGCGCTGGATCCAGTGTGCCACCATTTCGAGCTTCCAGCCGCGAACGCGCTCCAGCGCGGTCTCGCGATCAAGCGCACGATACCGCTCTACGAACATGCGGATCGCCTCCGGGTGTGGGAATTGGGATGGAAAGATGGCCGCCGTGATCATGAACGCCTGCTCCTCCCCGAGATCGATTGCGCGCAAGGCCGCAAGCAGGGTGGAGTAGCCAGGAGTGTTTACCAACGGACGGATCGCCTCGGCGGTCATGCCCAGCGCGTCTGCGAGCGCCGTCTGAAAGAAAGCGTCGTTGCCGGTGAAGGCGGTGTCGCGCAGTTTGCCGAACACGCCACGATCACCTGGAACGAGCATATCGATGCCACGTGCCGCTGCTGCATCGACGCGCATCATCGTACGCAGACGATGTCTGGCCTCTTCAGCGGCACGGCCAGACTCGTCCGGAAAGGATGCGGCCTTCGGCGCCGCGACTTCGGCGGCGTCCGATGCGGACCTGTCATGCGTGTTGGCGGCAGCGGTCGCCTCCAATGCGCGAATGAGTTGCGTGATAGTCGGATTGAGGCCAGGTCGCCGTGCGATTGCCCTTGCGTGGCTGAGACCATGTCGGCCGATCAACCCGATCAGGTCGACGTCCGCGAGCAGCGACGAGCGTATGAGCAGCGGCGCGGCAACATCGACGCGATCGTCCGCAAGCCGTGTGACAAGGCCGGCCGGAGCAATGGCGCATTCCGAAAGAGCAGCGGCGACATAACGGCGAGCTTCGACGGAAACTTGGTCGAACAGCGGCAGGGTCAGATCGTCGAGCTGCGAGACCTCCCGTCGGGACGGCCGGGTAAGCGAGCAGAAGGCCGATACCGAGGCCCGGAACAGTCGCTCGGCCTTGTCGTCGTCATTGACCACGATTTGGCGGAAATCTGATGCTGACACGGATGAACGCCCGAAACACAACTCACGCGCCGCTGCTCCGCTAGCACGGGACGGACCTCGGCGACGGTCAAATTAGCAGCAATTTGTTAGCGCACTGTTAACCCAGACACGTCGAGGCCATATGCATTAACACTATCTTGCAGACGGCAGGTGCGGAGCCAAGGTGTTAACGAAAGCCTGTCGAAGCCTATCTGTGGAGGGAGACGGTGGCATGAAATGCGGTACCAAGGCGCGAAATCCGAAACATTTCAACGACTGCGCGCCATCGCCACGAAACGTTGCGGACGGCATTATTCATGCAATCGCACGAACTATCACGTCGATTGAAGGCGCGCGGATCGGTTGGTCTGGCCGCCTCACCAGACGGTAAGAATGTATTAACTGTCTGATGGCCTTATCGACACGGAGGCGTTGCGTGGTTGCTCCCGGTTAATCGAGAGGGCAAGGGCATGGGTAGCATATTGGCTTTCCGTCCGCGTAAGGCTGTCGGTAAAACGCCGAAGCAGAATGGGTCGCCGGCCACAATCATCATTTTCCCCGGGGTCCGCTACGAGCGGGTGCCGACGGCGGACGGCAACAATAAATGGTCGCCTGTGACCTGGCTGGGTCAGCTCAATCAGCGTCCGGTTCCGACCACCTGAATACCTTGAACGAGCATTCCCGCTCAGCGCAGCGTACAGGTCGAGCGCCCGACAAAGTCGCCGACTAATCCCGCCCAGCTTTGGTCGGGAACGAAGGCCCGCACAACGATGATGCCTTCTCCAACGGGCGATTCGACCAGAACCGAGCGTTCCAGATCGTTGGGCATATCCTTGCGGCTCTCGATCATCTGGTCGGGCGTCAGAATAACAAGATTCAAGGCCCCATCGACGGCGGAACGATCGGTGAGGCTATATAGGTTGGCACCGCCCCGGTCATATACGGCGGCCGACCAGAACGGCACCTTGCCTTTGGTTGCGACCTGGACACTGCCCTCTGAAAGGTCGAAGCGGCAAGCTGCCGTAACAAAGGACGGGTCGGTTGCGCCAATGGACTGGACTTCGGCGTGGTCGCTGTCGAGGCGGACCATCTCGTAGAGGTTCGAGGTCGCTCCTAGCCGGGCCCAGGCGTCCCGTTCCGAAAACTCCGGCACAAGCAACAGGACGACGATATGGACGATGCCGGCGCCAAACAGGCCAGCCAAGCACGCATAACCGACGCCCATCCAGGCCGCCGGTGAGATCGCGACGCTACGCATCGCAGCCAACCTTCAAGATCTGCGGTAGCTCGATATCGGCCATGCCGGAGCCGCCGGCGACCGGCGTGTCGTACAGGGTAAGCACCAGCGACATCGGCCCTACACCTCCAGTGGATAGCCAATTGCCTGGTGCCGGGGGCGCACCAACGGTGACGGTGAGAGAATTGTCCGGCAGGAACAGGACTCCATACGAGTTGACCACGCCAGGCATGTGCGCTGGCGCAGCGATGGCGACGCTCCGAGAATCGAGGGCATAAAGTGTCCACAAACGCGCTGGCGGAACGGTGCCTTCGACCGTGTAGCGGCACTCCCGATGCAGCGTTTCACCTGTGGAATCGTGCTGTGCCACGAAGGCTAGACCTTCGGCACGGCCGAGCACCAGAATGCCGTCGCGCGCCACGCGGGCTTTTGAATAAGGGTCGGCGTTAGGCGTGCCCATCTCCGGATAGGCAGTCCAGCCGGCGATCGTGACGGCGCCGACACCCTCCTGAGCAGTAAGCGCGTACCAGACGCTTGCGGCGCCGCCACCGATGGCGATGGCAAGGGTCAGTACGGTGAGGAGGGCGGTTCGGAGCATCGACCGTCGAAGAATTGCAACTGCATCGGGGGTAACCTGCCGGCCGATGTATCGCAAGCCGTGGGGAAGCAGGACACCGGCGTGGAACGACGATCGTTGGCGGCGAACCGGCTACAGGGCGGACAACGCATCAGAGGAGACGGGCGCTGGCATGGAAGGCGAGGTGCGGAAGGTTTCCGCTAAATCGCGCAGCAGTCGGGTGGTTGCCGCGGAGAGTTCGGCTGGCCGCTGAGAGTCCTCGGTTGCGACCTCTGCCAGCCGCTTTTTTTCTGCTTCTTCGGCCTTGGCGGCGACCTCCGGGTCGACGAAAGGCTTGTCGATGCCCGGGATGGGTTTCAATTCCACGTTGCGGTGCGCGTAGACCATAAGCCGCTGCCATACCATTGCCGGCAGCGAGCCGCCGGTCATGTTACGGGTCGGTGTGAAGTCGTCATTTCCGAGCCACACGGCCGCCGTATAGTTGCCTGTGAATCCGACGTACCAGGCATCGCGGTAGGATTGTGTGGTTCCGGTCTTGCCCGCTGAGCGGATGTTGGGCAACGCGGCACGGCGCGCCGTGCCTATCTCGGGAATCTGGACGAGTATGGAATTCATCGACGCCACCGCCTGTTCAGAGAGCACGCGTTTTGGCTGGGGTGCATCTTGCGTCCAGTCGTAAACGATTTCGCCCGACCGGCTTTGCAACTGTAGTATGGCGTGGCGTGTGCCGGCGAAGCCGCCATCAGCGAAAGTGTTATAACCGGTCGCCTGGTCCATTACCGTCATGCCCGAGGTGCCCAGCACCATGGTCTTATGGCCATTAAGCGGGGTTTCCACGCCCATTGCTTCAGCCATCGCCTTGATCGGCGGGATGGACAGATGATCCTTGGCGAGACGTACCGGCACCGTGTTGATCGACTTGATCAGCGCGGTAGCGAGCGTCATGCGGCCGGAATAGCTGCGGCCGTAATTCTTGGGCTGCCACCCACCCCAGTTTATCGGCCCGTCCGATATGACCGAATCCGGCTTGAAGCCGTGCTCCATGGCTGTCGCGTACACGTAGGGCTTGAACGACGAACCGGTCTGGCGAAGCGCCCGCGTCGCCCGATTGAACTGGCTCTCGCCATAGTCGCGGCCGCCGACGATGGCGCGAACCGAACCGTCCGTGTCCAGCACGACAATCGCCCCCTCGCTGACGTTGTATTCCTTGCCGCGCTGCCGGAGATTGAACTCAAGCGATTCCTCGGCGGCGCGTTGGATGTCGAGGTCAATGGTGGTGCGCGCGACCATGGAGCGGATGCCGCGACCTTGCGCCAGCCGCTTGGCTTCGTCGAATGCGAAGTCCAGGAAATAGTCGGGACTGCTGGTTTTGCCGCGGTCGACAACCTCGGCGGGATGCAAGCGCGCGGCAAGTACCTGGCCTTCAGTCATGAAGCCACTTTCAACGAGGTTGTTGAGAACCACGTTGGCGCGGGCGCGCGCTGCCGGCAGGTTGATGTGGGGCGCGTATTTGGCTGGTGCCTTGAACAGGCCGGCCAGCATCGCAGCTTCGGCGAGATCCAGATCCTTGACCTCTTTGCCGAAATAAAAGTCGGCTGCCGCCGAGATACCGAAGGTGCCTCCGCCCATGTAGGCGCGGTCGAGATAAAGCTGGAGAATTTCTTTCTTCGACAGGTTGGCCTCCAGCCAGACGGCGAGGAATGCCTCCTTGACCTTGCGCTCGACGGTGCGCTCGTTGCTGAGGAAGAGGTTCTTCGCCAACTGCTGAGTGATCGAAGAACCGCCCTGCACCACCGAGTTGGCGCGCACGTTTTCCGACATTGCGCGCGCCAGCCCAAAGACGTCGATGCCGTAATGCTCGAAGAAACGGCGATCCTCGGTCGCCAGCACCGCCTTGACGACGTGATCTGGCATCTCGTCGACCGGCACCGAGGCACGCTGGATGATGCCGCGCTGCCCGATCTCATTGCCGGCGCGATCGGTGAAGGTCACGGCAAAATCGCCCTGGTTGCGCCAGTCACCAGCGGTTTCGACGAAAGCCGGCATGGCGAGCGCCAGCAGGACTACCGAACCGGCAGTACCCATCGTGAAGCCTTCGCTCAGAATCTCGACGGCGGCGCGCCGCCAGCCCTCGACGCGGAAACGGCGGAAGAAGATGGTGAGAGTTTCCCAAGCCTGACGGATCTTGAAGCCGGCCTCATAGGCAGTGGAATCAAGCCACGCGTCGATGGCAAGCAGTATGCCTGCCCTCGGCGCTCTCGGTTTCCTTGAAGTCTGCAACTGATCGTGCGTCAAGCGGGCTTCCGATTTCTCCGCGCGGCATATTCCGCGCACATGCGGCGGTTTCGCGGCGTCTCGCCGCACGGACTGTTCGCTGATCTCGGCGATGCCAAAAGAAATAACACGGCTGCGCCAACAGGCAGAGTCTACTCCAACAGCAGGCGTCAGTCCTCCGGAAGATTCGAGGTCTAATTATCTTGGTGAGGGCCTCGCCGCACACCAACGTCCGGGATGCCGGTGGAGCGGTACCTCGGGGCAATACGGGTCATCTTATGGCGTGTGACGCCGAACCGGTTGCATGCCGTTGGCATTGCCGCCAACGATTCCGTGAAGGGCAAACCACCGTTGGCAGCCGACACGGTCAAGATGCTGGCGGTTGCCGAGTTAACACGATAAGATCACACAGTGTAACGGGTCGGGGGATCCAGACATGTCAGCAGTTGAACCTACCGGCGTTGCAGATTTCGACGCCATCATGTGGGGCTGGAAATGGGACGTCACCAATATGACGTATTCGTTTCCGACGAGTGTCAGCCAGTATCCGGGTTATGCTTCCATTCAGGGCTTTGAAGCCTTCAACGCCCAGCAGCAAACCGCAGCCCGCCAGATCATGGCCGAGATCAGCGGTTTCACGAATCTAAATATTACATTCAACTCGAACCCCAGCGCCGTGTCGCATTTCCGGTTCGGCGAAGCCGACATGATCGATTACGGTCAGGGCGCGAGGCAGCCGGGCAACGGCTCGGCAGAAGGAAATCCGCCGGACCCCTCACATGTCGGCGACTTTGCCTGGGGCGACACCTGGTATACCCGGCTGAACTACGATTCGCCGGTTGCCGGCACATTCAGCTACGCAGCCGGCCTGATGCATGAAGTCGGCCACGCGCTTGGCCTTGCCCACGGCATGAGTCTGCAGACGATAAACCATCCGGGGCATACACATCAGAAGCCTGTCCTGCCGACCGATCACAATTCGCAAGAATATTCGGTCATGACGTATCGGACGTTCAAGGGAGACGGCCCGCCGGAGCCGGGGCAGAATTTTACTCTTCTGGACTATCCGCAAAGCTATATGTTGAACGACATTGCGGCACTGCAGATCATGTACGGCGCCGACTTCTCGTTCAATTCCGGGGACACCAGCTATAGCTGGAGTTCTTTGACGGGGCGAATGAGTATTAACGGCGTGGCCCAGTCGCCGGTCGCGCCCGGCAACCTGGTTTTCCGTACCGTGTGGGACGGCGGCGGCATCGATACCTACAGCTTCACCAACTACACCACCAGCTTGGTAATCAACCTCAATCCCGGCGAATGGACCATCACCAGCCAGGCGCAACTGGCATTTCTCGGCAAGAACTCCAACAACGTCGACCAATTCGCACGCGGCAACATCGCGAACGCGTACATGTTCCCGAACGACGTGCGCTCGCTGATCGAGAACGCCAACGGCGGAAGCGCCAACGACAGCATGACCGGCAACATGGTCGCCAACAAGCTGGATGGTCGCGGCGGCGCGGACACCATGCGCGGGCTCGCGGGTGACGACATTTATGTCGTCGACAATCCCGGCGACATTGTTGATGAGCTTGTCGCGGGCTCATCAGGCATCGACACCGTCCAGTCCTCGATCTCCTTCAATCTGGGCAATACCGCACGCGTGCGGGGCGCGGTGGAAAACCTCACGCTGATTGGCAAGGCGGCGATCAACGGAACAGGCAACGAGTTGTCGAATGTGTTGACCGGCAATTCCGCCGACAACATTCTCAATGGCGCTGCCGGTGCAGACATCATGCGCGGCCTCGGCGGCAACGACGTTTATTACGTCGGCCACGCTGGCGACGTGGTCGTGGAGGCGGCTGGCCAGGGCAACGATACCGTACTTACCTCTGTCAGCTATGTTTTGAAGGCAGGGGTCTCGGTCGAGACGCTGGGCACAACTTCCGCTACCGGCACCAGCTCGATCAACCTCACCGGCAACGCCTTCGCGCAGACCATCACCGGCAATGCCGGTGCCAATATGCTCAACGACGGCAGCGGCGCTGCGGCCGATACCTTGCGCGGCCTTGGCGGCAATGATGTCTACGTCATCCATCACGCCGGCGCCGTCATCGTCGAGGCCAGCGGGCAGGGCAGCGACACCGTGCTGAGCTCGGTCGACTATGTGCTGAAAGCGGGCGTGTCCGTGGAGACTTTGGGTACGACTTCCGCTACCGGCACTGGGGGGATTGACCTTACTGGCAACGAATTTGCACAGACCATTACCGGCAATGCCGGTGTCAACGTCCTTAACGATGGCAGCGGTGCTTCGGCCGACACTTTGCGTGGGCTGGCAGGCAATGACATCTACGTCATCCACAACAGTGGCGCCATCATCGTCGAGGCGGCCGGCCAAGGCAGCGATACCGTATTGACCTCGGTCGACTATGTGCTGAAGGCGGGCGTCTCGGTCGAGACGCTGGGCACCACTTCCGCCGCTGGCACGAGCGGTATCGATCTGACGGGCAATTCGCAGGCGCAGACGATAAGGGGTAACGCCGGCTCCAACATCCTCGACGGCAAAGGCGGTAACGACACGCTGACAGGGTTCGGAGGCAAGGACTTCTTCCTGTTCTCCAGTACGCTCGGATCGGGCAATGTCGACACCATCACCGACTTCAACATCGTCGACGACATCATTCGCCTGGAGAACGCCATCTTTACCAAGCTGACCGCGATCGGGACACTTGTGTCGAGTATGTTCCGCTCGAACAGCACCGGCACGGCGGTCGATGGCAATGACTACGTGCTCTACGACAACACGGACGGCAGACTCTTCTACGACGCCGACGGCAACGGAGAAGGCACACGTATTCAGTTCGCGACACTGACCGGCGCACCAGCCGTCACCGCGGGTGATTTTGTCGTCGTGTAATCTCGGCGCCGGTCTCGGCATGAGGCGTCGAGTTCACCTTGCCGCCGCCACCGACGAGGGCCAGACCGTGAACGCGGGATGGGAATCCGACAAGGTGGCGGCGAGCGATCATGGTGCACATCGGATGGCCGGCAACCCGCCCAGCCGGCGCCGCCATGCGATTCCACAAATCACCGGTCGGCCCGTACGCCGCGGTGCTGGACTCCTGTTCGTGCCCCGCTGAATCGGGCACATGATCCATTTCAGTGCGTGCGGGCGTCGTTGTCCCCGACACCTATCTTGCGAATCCATTTTCCGTTCATGACCTTGCCCACACGCCGCGCCGATCTTTCCGCATCCTGCGGCGAGGTCATCGCGGTGACGGCGACTAGACACGCCTATCGACGCGACGATCAGGGTGACTATGTCGACCTCGCCGCTGCGGGCGTGGAGATTTGGACTACGTCTTGGTCAACGGCGTGCGGCCTGGACATGCCCCGGTTTTGGCCGCGGACTGCTCGAGCTCCGTCGGTTTGTGCGCGATAAAGTGCGCCAACGTTTCGGTATGTTGCGATTCAGATGTCACGTAGCGGAAGCACTTGTTGACGTTGAAGCAATTTCAGCCCTATTTTTCGAGACGCGCAGAAAAAGCCGCTTGGACGAGGGAGGAGCGCTCGGTCCCGTCGGGTCGTCGGCGCGGGGAACTAAAACCGTCAATCGGGAGGATAAACGTGCTCGACGATCTTATCGAGGAATCCAAGACGCGCCGCGATGTTTTCAAGGCCATCGGCGCCACGGCGCTGGCTGGCGCATTGCTCGGCTCGGCCGGTTTCGATCCGGCGCTGGCGCAGGACTTGAAACCGTCCGGCAAGCCGCTCAAGGCGGCGATGGGCAATGCGGGCCTCCAGGCGACCTGGTGCGCGCAGGGCAAGCAGGCTGCCGAAGCCTGGGGCAAGCTGATGAACGTGGAGATCACCTGGTTCGACGGGGAGCTTTCGGCCACCAAGCAGCGCGCCGCCGTCGACAATCTGGCGACGCAGAAGTGGGATTTCGTGGCGCTGCAGACTTTTGGCATCGGCACGCTCAACGACCCGATCAAGAAGGTGATCGATGCCGGCACGCCGGTGATCGCCATGGACACGATGATGGCGCCGGAGGGTCAGCTCGCGCTGCACTCCTTCATCGCGCCGGACAACATCTTCATGGGCTCGGTCGTTACCAACGAGATCATGAAGAAGATCGGCGGCAAGGGTAATGTCGTCATGACCCAGGGCGCGCTCGGCCACACCGGTGCGCAAGGGCGTGCAAAAGGCTTCAAGGAAGTCGTCGCCAACTATCCGGACGTCAAGGTGGTGGACGAGCAGCCGGCCGACTGGGACGTGACCAAGGTGGCGCGTATCTGGGAATCGCTGCTGACCAAGTATCCGGATATCGCCGGCGCCTTCTTCCACAACGACGACATGGCGCTCGCCGCGCATAACGTCATGAAGGCCAAGGGCCGCACCGGCATCGTCATCGGCGGCGTCGACGCGATGCCGCCGGCGGTGAACGCGGTGCTCGACGGTACCATGGTCGCGACAGTGCGCAATCCGTCCTCGCGTATCCACGGCTGGGCGGTCGCGGCCGGCGTCGCTGCGGTTGCCGGCGGCGAAGCCGGCAAGGACATGCCCAAGTATGTCTGGGCCGACGGTCCGGTCATCACCGCCGAGACTGCGCCGGGTAATCTCTGGCTCCAGAAAAACTTCCTGATGTGAGCGGCCAGTCCGTTGACTGACGGCAGCCAATTGCCGGCCGTGGAATCGCAAGGTTCCACGGCCGGCGCCATGCCTCTGCTCGAAATGATCGGCGTGTCGAAGGCGTTCGGCGGCGTGCATGCGCTGCGTGACGTCGACTTCTCGCTGTTGCAGGGCGAAATCCACGGTCTTGTCGGCGAAAACGGCGCCGGCAAGTCGACGATGATGAAGCTGATCGCCGGCGTCTACCACGGCTTCGACGGCGAAATGCGGGTTGGCGGCGAGACCGTGCATTTCCGCTCGCCGCGCGATGCGCTGGCGGCCGGCATTGGCATGGTGCACCAGGAACTGTCGATCGTTCCCGACCTGACGGTAGCGGAGAACGTCTTTCTCGGCGTGCAGCCGCTGATCGCCGGAGGTGTCGTCGACTGGAACCGTATGCGCCGCGAGGCGAAGAAGCAGCTGGCCAGCCTCGGCCTCGACATCAACCCGGCGGCGCGCATGGGCAGCCTGCCGGTCGGCATCCAGCAGCTCATCGAACTGTCGCGCGTGCTGTTTTCCGGCGCAAAGATCATCATCCTCGACGAGCCGACGTCGGCGCTGTCGCCGCCGGAGGTGGCGCGGCTGTTCGAGGCGCTGCGGCGGCTGAAGCGGGAAGGGCGCACCATCGTCTTCATCTCGCATTTCCTCGACGATGTGCTGGCGATCTCCGACCGGGTCACCGTGTTCCGCAACGGCCGTAAGGTGATCACCGAACGCACCGAGGCGCTGACAAAGGATTCCGTCATCGGCCACATGATCGGCCGTGGCTCGGCGGACATGCACATGGGCGAGAGCGCCGAGCTTTCCGGCGACGATCACCGCCCGGTGGTTCTGGAGGCGAGCGGCCTCAGCGACGGCACGATGATCCGCGATATCTCGCTGAAGCTGCGCAGCGGCGAGATCACCGGCGTCTACGGTTTCATGGGCTGCGGCCAGGTAGAGCTGTCGCGCGCCCTGTTCGGCAAGGGTAGCCTGACGGCCGGGCGGCTTTCGCTCGATGGCCGGCCGGTGCAGTTCCGCTCGACCGCGGCGGCGCGCAAGGCCGGCATCGCTTACCTCCCGGAAAACCGCGGCATGATGCTGTTCCGCACCGAGCAGGTGTTCAAGAACATCTCGATCGCCATTCTCGACCGCATCAACAAGGTCCTGCTGAAGCCGAGGCGCGAGCAGGAGATCGCTGAAGGTCACATCAACGATCTGCAGATCCGGCCGCCGCGGTCCGACATCGCCCTAGGCAATCTGTCGGGCGGCAACCAGCAGAAGGTGGCCCTGGCCAAATGGCTGACGGTGTTGCCCAAGGTGCTGATCCTGTCGGAGCCTACGCGCGGCATGGACGTCGGCGCCAAGGAGGACGTCATCCGCATCGTCAAATCGCTGCGCGACAAGGGCGTGGCGGTGCTGGTGCTGTCGACCGAGCCGGAGACGATCCTGACGCTCGCGGACCGGGTAACCGTGCTGAAGCGCGGCGTGGTCGCGAAGGAATTCACGCACGGGCGCATCGCCAAGGCGGACTTGCTCGATGCAGCGTGACGGTTTGAAGTCGGCTGGGCAAGCCAGATAAGGGAAGCGGTTCGATATGACCTTGCAAAGCGAGACGGCCCCGCGCCCCTTCGAACTGAAGCGCTTCCTCGCCGAGCAGATGCGCAACATCGCGCCGGTGTTCACGCTCATCGTGCTGGTGATCTTCTTCGCGACCCAGGCCGAGAGTTTCCGGACGTTCGACAACTTCATGAACATCCTCAGCCAAGCCTCGATCACCGGCATAATCGCGGTGGGCTTGACCTTCGTCATCCTGACGGCGGAGATCGACCTGTCGGTGGCGGCGATCGCCAACGCCATCGGTATCCTGGTCGCCTATTTCACCATCCAGCCCGACTACGTGAACATCGCCAACCTGCCGGTGCAGGGCTGGATCGCCATCATCCTGACGCTGGCCGCCTGCTTCACGCTGGGGCTGATCACCGCCTTCGGGGTGACCGGCATCGGCATCCCGTCGTTCATCATGACGCTCGCCATGATGCAGATCGCCAACGGCATCTCGGCGATGCTGGTGCGCGGCCAGATCGCCTACAATTATCCCGACCTGATCACCACGCTGGGCTCCGGCACCATCCTCGGGGTCAAATGGTCGATCGTGATCTGCCTGCTGTTCATGCTGGTGGCGCATCTGGTGCTGAAATACACGCGCTTCGGCCGCTATGTGTACATGGTCGGGGGAAACCGCGAGGCGGCCGAGTATTCGGGCGTCAACGTCAAGCTGATCATCGGCTCGGTCATGGTGATCTGCGCCATGTGCTCCGGCATTGCCGGCATGATCGGCGTCGCCTATTTCGGCTCGGCCCAGCAGAACCAGTTCGACACCTTCCTGCTCGACGCCATCGCAGCTGTCGTGGTCGGCGGCACCAGCCTGTTCGGAGGGCGCGGCGGTATCGGGAATACAATCATAGGCTTGCTGGTGCTGGGCGTGCTCAACAACGGGCTCGACCACATCCAGATCGACAGTTTCTTGAAGATCCTGATCCGCGGCCTGATCCTTTTGGCGGCGCTGGTCATCAACGTCTATGCGCAGAAACTGCGGGAAAGCGCGCGGGAATAAGGCGACCGCGCCGTCCGACCGGGAGGAGCATTCGTGAAAAAAATCCTGAACGACCCTTTCAGCTACGCGGATGAGACTCTGCGTGGGCTGACCCGCGCCTATCCGCAATATTACCGGCTGGTCGAAGGCACGACGCGGGTGATCGCGCGAGCCGACGGGCCCATTCAGGGCAAGGTCGGCATCGTCTCGGGCGGCGGCTCCGGGCATCTGCCGATTTTCACCGGTTATGTCGGTCCGGGTCTGCTCGATGCCTGCGCCTGCGGCGACGTTTTTGCGTCGCCGTCGGCCGACGAAATGGCGACGGCGATGCGGGCGGCCAATGGCGGGGCAGGGGTTTTGCGCCTCTACGGCAACTATGGCGGCGATGTCATGAACTTCGACATGGCCGGCGAAATGGTTGAATTCGATGACATTTCGTCGACGACCGTGCTGCTTGCCGACGATGTCGCCTCGGCACCGCTGGCCGAGCGGGAGAAACGGCGCGGTGTCGCCGGCATGGTGCTGACCTTCAAGATCGCCGGGGCGGCGGCCGAGGCCGGCCTCGACCTCGACGGCGTCACCAGGGTGGCGCAGAAAGTGGCTGACGGCTGCCGCACCATGGGCGTCGCGCTGTCGCCCTGCACCGTGCCGCAAGCGGGAAAGCCGACCTTCACCATCGCCGACGACGAGATGGAGGTCGGCATGGGCATCCATGGCGAGCCCGGCGTCAAGCGCGAAAAACTGAGGCCGGCGAATGAGATCGCCGACGCCATGCTCGATCCGATCCTGGCGGACCTGACGCTGCCGCGCGGCGGGCGGGTCACGGTGCTGGTCAACAGCCTCGGCGCCACGCCGGTGGAGGAATTGTTCATCCTCTACGATCGTATCGCCGACCGGCTCGACGATGCCGGCCTGACGATCGTGCAACCTCTGGTTGGCCGCTATGCCACATCCATGGAAATGGCGGGTGCCTCGCTGACGGTGCTGCCGCTCGACGCGGAACTGGAGGGCTACCTGACCGCGCCGGCGGCCTGCGCCTTCTGGAAGGTGTGACGATGGCGCTGACGGTCGGCTCGCTGCGAAACGCCATCACAAAAATCCTGGCGGCGCTGGAGAGCGAACACGAACGCCTGACCACGCTCGACGGGCAGATCGGCGACGGCGACCTCGGCATCACCCTGATCAAGGCGTTTCGCGAGCTCGATCGTATCAAGGACGGGCTGCCGGACGACCTCGGCCAGGCTTTCATGCAGTCGGCTTCGGCCGTGTCGAAAGTGTCGAGCTCGAGTTTCGGCACGCTGCTGGCGACCAGCCTGATGGCGGCGGCGAAAATGACCAAGGGCCGTACCGAGGCCGCGTGGTCGGAACTGCCGGGCCTCTTCGACAAGGCGGTCGAGGCGATGATGGCGCGGGGCAAGGCTTCGCTGGGCGACAAGACGGTGATGGATGCGGTATCAGGTGCCGCCAAAGCCGCCGCCGGTCGGGACGAGCCGGACGAACTGCTGGCTGCGATGCGGCGGGGGTGCGACGCCGCGCTCGCCGATTTCCGCGACAGGCCGAACAAGATCGGCCGGGCGCGGATTTTCGCCGAGCGGACCATCGGCATGGACGATCCCGGCATGGTGGCGTTCAAGGTGATGCTCGACGCGGCGTGATGGCTTGGGGGATTCTCGGGCGCCGCGCTCCACGCAACACCCCTCATCCGACCTCGCTTCGCGAGGCCACCTTCTCCCACAAGGGGAGAAGGGGGAGCGTGGCCGCGACGCCGCGGCAAATCTCGAACTTGGTTGTTGGTGGAAGCCGGAGGCAGGTTCCTCAAGCCGAGGATGAGGGCATCAGGCCCCCGGTGACGACGACCGGCGTGGTTTCCGGGACGCGGTCGTAGAGGTCGATGATGTCCTGGTTGATCAGGCGGACGCAGCCGGACGAGACCGACTTGCCGATCGACCACCATTCCGGCGAGCCGTGCAGGCGGTAGAGCGTGTCCTGGCCGTTCTGGAAGATGTAGAGCGCGCGCGCCCCGAGCGGGTTCTGGACGCCGGGCTGCATGCCTCCCTCCCAGTCGTTGGTGCCGGGGATCTGTCTGGCGCGGTATGGCTCCAGCTCGGGCTGGCGGGCGATCATCTCCTCTGGCGGGAACCAGCGCGGCCATTTCTGCTTCCACTCGATGACCCCGCGGCCCGCCCATTCGAAGCCGGCGCGGCCGAGGCCGACGCCGTAGCGCATCGCCTGGCCGCCTTCGCCGGTGAGATAGAGGAAGTGGTTCGACGTGTCGATGACGACCGTACCGGCCGGCTCGCCGGTCGGGTTCGGCACCATCTGCCGGTAATAACGCGGGTCGATCTTGTCGAACGGCACGGCGGGAATTTCGTACCCGTCGTCGACGGTGGCCGCATAGATCGAGCGTGCGTCGCCGACATAACCGTCGTTGCCGCCGAAGGGCGACAGCGGCATCGGCTCGGCGGGAAGCTCCGCTCGCTCGCCGGTGACGCGCGGGCTGGCGCAGGCCGACAAGGCAGTGGCGGCCGCACCCGTGCCTAGCATGGCGAGCAGGCGGCGGCGGCTGAATTTCGTCATGCGGCATCCCTCATGGTTCGACACAACGCGCGGAAGGGCTGGCCTGTTCCGGCCGGTCGCGGTGATCGATCCTCTCAAGCGGTAGCGCGGTATGGTTAACCGTTGGTGACCGGGGCGGGTTGAGGGGGGCTGGTGCTGGTTTCGGCGTTGGGAGAGGGGCAATCGCTGAGGTAGAGGCTGGCCGTGCTGCCCCCTCTCCGTCTCGGGCTCCGCCCGAGCCACCTCTCCCCCACTTCGTGGGGGCGAGGAACCACTGCATTGGGGCGAGGAACCGCCGCGTTCGAGGCGAGGAACCATTGCTAAGGCGCCGGCGCCAATCCAGCTTGGGTTCCTCGCCCCACGAAGTGGGGAGAGGTGGCTCGGGCGAAGCCCGAGACGGAGAGGGGACTTTCAGAAGGCAGAGCCGAAGCGCCTACCTCAATCCCCCGTATCCTCGCCGTCGAAGTAGCGACGCACGGCCGCCATGTCGAAGATGTCGTCGCGGCTGTTCAGCGCACGCACCTGGACCTTGTTGGAATCGGCGTAGACGCAGACGTCGGCGGGGTTGCGCTCGCCGATCATCAGGTAGCTGCACGGCCCGCTGCCGCTGTTCAGGAAGGAGTGGCCGACCTTCTGGCCGGCCGGGAAGAGCACGTAGTCGCCGGGGTTCAGGGCGATACGCTCGTCGCCGAGGAGCAGCGTGACCTCGCCGTCGAGGATGAGCGCGTGTTCCTCCTCCAGCATGTGGTAGTGTTTCGGCGCGAGCCGCATGCCCGGGGCGGGGGATTCGATCAGCACGCCAACATGGTAGTTCGGGCCTACCGCCGCGTGGGTGAGGTGCTTCGAGCGCCCGCCGAAGCGCGGCCCGGTGCCCTCGATGTCCCACTCGATGGCGTCCGCGGCGACCGGCGGTTTCGGCGGCCCGGCCGGGGCCGGTGCGGCGCCCACCGCGGGCGGCAGCGCCTGCGCCGATAGGCCGGTGTCCTCGCCGTCCCAGTAGCCACGTATGGCGGCCATGTCGAAGATGGCGCGGCGGCCGAGCGAACGCACCAGCACCTTGTTGCTGTCGGGATAGACGACGACCTCGTTGGGGTTTCGCTCGCCGATGATGACGAAGCTGCAAGGCGCGTCGCCGTCATTGACGAAATGGTGGCCGACGCGCTGGCCGGCGGGAAAGCAGACATAGTCGCCGGCCTTCATCGGCAAGGCGGCTTCGCCGAGGCGCAAGGTCATGGCGCCGTCGAGCACGTAGACATGTTCCTCCTCGAGGAAATGGTAATGCGACGGGTTGCTGCGGTAACCGGTGGCGAGTTCCTCGATCGCCACGCCGACCCGGTGCGCCTCGCCGGCAATGGCGAAGCTGAGCGGGCGGTAGCGCGTGCCGAAGCGCGGGATGTCGTTCGATTCTTCCCACGGAACGGCGGAGGAGGAGAGGGGTTTTGGCGAGGTGGCCATGGTGGGGCTCCCGGCGATCTGGTGAAACGCGATTGGACGGAGGATGGCCGACAATGGCGCTAGGGACAATGTGTCGGGCACCGTCTACTGACATGGGTGCTGAAGATGTATAGGAAAAAAGTCCTTGACACCGTAACGGTGGTTTGGTACATTTTCGCTATCGTCAGAAAAGTGTGAGTGAGGCGGTGCCGCCGCGGGAAAGCGTGGTGGGTGGCCGCTGTTCGGTGGTTGCCGGCCTGAAAGGTCTGCGCCGCCCCTCATCCCCCTGCCGGGACCTTCTCCCCGTGAAAGACGGGGAGAAGGGGGCTGGGCGCGATCTTGCCGCTTGCCCCTTCTCCCCGCGTGCGGGGAGAAGGTCCCGGCAGGGGGATGAGGGGCGGCGCCGACGGTTGAGGTTCGGCAGCGGCCGATCAGTTGGCGGAACGCCGAAGACGGAGACGCTCGTGGCCGTGAAGGTCGCGAGACGACGTCAATAATCAAGGACATCGCCATGCCGAAACCAGCGCCGAAGAAGCAGGCGCCGCGAAAGCCGTTGGCGCGGCAGCGGGCGTTGCGGGCGATTGCCGAGGGCGAGCGGCCGACGCTGGAGTTGCTGGCCGACGCCAGCGGGCTGGCGCTGGGGACGCTGCGGACCGACGCGAGACGGGAAGGCTGGCGGCTTGGCCGCGTGCCGGAGCCGGATGTCGAGGCGCGGCTGAAGGCGCTCGCCACCGGGCTGCTCGACCAGGTGGAAACGATGCGGACGGCGGCGCTTTCGACCGGCGAAAAAATCGACCGGCAGGAAGTCGACAGCCTGCTCGCGATGATCCGCGGGGTGGAAAAGATCGACGAGATCATGCGCTCCGCCGACATGGCCAGGGAAAACCAGATCAGGAATGACGAAGACCTCGCCGACACGCTCGATCGCGTTAACGACCGGATTGTCCGTCTCGCAATGGAAATGGCAGCTGCAATGGTTGCACAGGGAACTGGGCCTCTCGGGGGCAAGGCAGGTTAGGGACGAATGGCTCGATTTCGCGCGGTTCGTCCAATATCCGCTGCTGCTTGGCGAGCCGCCGAGCTGGATGGTGAGCGGCGGGCGCGGCGCCGGCAAGACGCGGCTGGGGGCGGAATGGGTGCATGCGCTGGCGCGCGGCCTGCCGCCGTTTACCGTGGGCAAGCGCCGGCACGGACTGATCGCGCTGGTGGCCGAGACGCTGGGCGACGCGCGCGAGGTGATGGTGGAGGGGCCCTCCGGCCTGCTCGCCACGGCACGAAAGGTGCGTGCCCGCTACGAGCCGAGCCGCCGCCGCGTGGTGTGGGACACCGGCGCGGTGGCGCACCTGTTTTCCTCGGAGGATCCGGAAAGCCTGCGGGGGCCGCAGTTCGAGGCGGCCTGGTGCGACGAACTGGCGAAATGGAAGAACGCCGACGCCACCTTCGACATGCTGCAGTTCGGGCTGCGGCTGGGGGTGCTGCCGCGGCAGATCATCACCACCACGCCGCGGCCGACGAAGCTGATCAAGCGGCTGACCGCCGACCCGGCGGTGGCGGTGACGCGGCTGCCGACGGCGAGCAACGCCGGCAATCTGGCGCCCGGCTTCATGCAGCTGATCACGGCGCGTTATGGCGGCACCGCCCTGGGGCGGCAGGAACTGGACGGCGAGCTGATCGAGGACCGGCCGGACGCGCTGTGGTCGCGCGAGCTGATCGAGGCGGCGTATCTGACGGACGTGCCTGAGCTCGGCCGCATCGTCGTGGCGGTCGACCCGCCGGCGAGTTCGCGGCGCGCCTCCGACGCCTGCGGCATCGTCGCTGCCGGGCTGGATTTGCAGGGCAGGGTGGTGGTGCTGGCCGACGCCACGCTGGCCGCGGCGAAGCCGCAGGCCTGGGCGAGCGCGGCGGTGGCGCTGTTCCACCGGCTCGAGGCCGACACGATCGTCGCCGAGGTGAACCAGGGCGGCGACATGGTGAGCGCGGTGATCCGTGCCGCCGATGCTTCCGTGCCGGTGAAGCCGGTGCGGGCGCGGCGCGGGAAATGGACACGCGCCGAGCCGGTGGCGATGCTCTACCAGCAGGGCAAGGTGAAACACGCCGGCCGTTTCCCGGCGCTGGAGGACGAAATGTGCGACTTCGGCGCCGACGGGCTTTCCGGCGGCCGCTCGCCCGACCGCGTCGACGCGCTGGTGTGGGCGGTGAGCGAGCTGACGCCGGCCGGCGTCGGGGAGCCGAGGGTGAGGGTGGTGGGGGAGTAGCAGGAGCGAATAGCGAATAGCGAATAGCGAATAGCGAATAGCGAATAGCAGGAGGTTCGGTGCCGGTGCCGGCTCACCTTTTCAGGATGGCAGTCCGGCACTCCCTATTCGCTATTCCCTATTCGCTATTCGCTTCTTCCTCTCAATTCAGGATTTTTGCCGATGAACTGGAATTGGCCGTGGCGCCGTGGCGCCGGGGGTGGTCTGGCCGTGCCCGAGCGCAAGGGCGGGTTGCCGGGCGGCTTCGTCGCCCTGCATCTGCAGGCGGAAGCCGCGTGGACGCGGCGCGACTATGCGACGCTGGCGCGCGAGGGGTTCATGCGAAACCCGGTGGTGCACCGGGCGGTCAGGCTGATCGCCGAAACGGCGTCGGCGGTGCCGTGGCTGCTCTATGACGGCGCGGCGGAGCTGTCCGAGCACCCGCTGCTTTCGCTGCTTGGCCGGCCGAACCCGCGCCAGGCCGGCGCGGGTTTCCTGGAGACGCTGTACGGCCACCTGCTGATTTCCGGCAACGCTTATGTCGAGCTGGTCGAGGCCGGCGGTGCCGGGCGCGAGCTGCATCTGCTGCGGCCCGACCGGGTGACCGTGGTTTGCGACGGCGACGGCTGGCCGGTGGCCCTGGACTACCGCACCGAGCGGGCGCGGCGTACCGTGCCGACCGCCGGCGCGGCGAGCGGCGGGGCGCTGCATCTTGCACTGTTCCACCCGCTCGATGACCACCGCGGCTTCCCGCCGCTGGAAGCGGCGCTGATAGCGCTCGACACCCACAATGCGGCCGGGCGCTGGAACAAGGCGCTGCTCGACAACTCGGCGCGGCCCTCGGGCGCTCTGGTCTATGCGCCGAAGGACGGCAGCAACCTCTCGGCCGACCAGTTCGAGCGGCTGAAGGCCGAGCTGCAGGACGGCTACACCGGTGCCGGCAAGGCCGGGCGTCCGCTGCTGCTGGAAGGCGGGCTCGACTGGAAGACGATGGGCCTGTCGCCCAAGGACATGGACTTCATCGAGGCGAAACATTCGGCGAGCCGCGACATCGCGCTGGCCTTCGGCGTGCCGCCGATGCTGCTCGGCATTCCCGGCGACCTTACTTACGCCAACTACCAGGAGGCCAACCGCGCCTTCTACCGCATGACCGTGCTGCCGCTGGTGGCGCGCACCGCGCGCGACCTGTCGGCCTGGCTGGCGCCGCTGTTCGGGCCGGGCCTGAAACTCTGGTACGACGCCGACCAGGTCGACGGGCTGGCCGCCGAACGCGAGGCGCTGTGGGCGCGCGTTGGCGCGGCCGACTTCCTCAGCGACGACGAGAAGCGCGAGGCGGTGGGGTATGGGCCGGCCGGGATGCTGCGGCAGAAGGCCGGGTTTCGGCCCGACCAGCCGCGCGTGCCGGCGGGAAGTGGGCGCGAGAGCGGGCAGTGGTCGGACGAGGGTGGTGGTGCGGGAAGTGGACGAGCCACGCGCGTGTCTGCGGGGAACAAGTCCGCAGCCGGCCGAGGGGCGGATGAGGATATCCGCGTAACGCTGGTTGGCGACCGGCAGGGTGATGACGCTGAATCAAGCTTTCAGGTAGCGCAAAACGAACCTCGACGTGGATATCGAATCGACCTGCTAGAGGAGCAGGCGGCAGGCGGGCACGCGATCATTGCTCATATTGGGCGAAGCCGCCAATCTTTGCTAGGAAATGTCAGAAGCGATCGGCTTCGAACCGTCATCGGAACCTTTCCTCGCCGTCGCGACGGCTCCTTCATCTCAATCCAATCGGCCAATCGGCTTGTCAGTTCGACGCTTTCACGCAATCGCGACGTTGTCGAGCAAGTGGCAGTCGGGTTGAGACGGGATGCTTTTCTGACGGCGGAGTTCTTATCAGTAACAGGAATAGAGGCTTTCCGACATAGTCCCAAGGCGCAACCCTATATTCGTGATACTTATGCAGTCGGCGTGTACATCGTCCACGACCCAAACAACGAAAAGGGGTTTCGCGTGGTAACGGCATTCCCGATGAACCCTGACGAATAAAGTGAGAGCTTCCGTGAAGATACCGCAGCATTTCCGCGACATCGCCGTCCGTATGCATCAGGACGTCGGCCTTATCCTGCCGCAGCCCGTCAGTGGCGAAGATTTATGCGACTACCTGGTTCGCGGCGCGACCGCCGAGCAGGCGAAGGTGGCTGCCGATTTCATCGATGATTTGCTGGCCGCCGGACTGAGCAACGATGAATTGGCAGCGGTGTGGGGCAAAGCCGGCGCAGCCTTTTCCGCCGAGCCCGACACCGTCGTTGCGTTCCTTCAGTCGCTTCGGGCGAAGTTGCTGGAGGGCGGATCGTGATGCAGAATTGCCAAAGGCGGAGGACGGCGTAAGTTGACGGTGCTGATGCCGTCGGCAAGTCGTCGGATGGTTGTTCGCCGTGAGGGATCGAGAAAAATACATCGCTGTCAGACAGCTTCTCCTGACGGAGTGGGATCCTATCGGTATCCGCGACGTGGAAGCGGTGCGGGACGAGTATGACGACTATGCGCGGCGCATCCTCTCCTTGAGGTCCGGAACTGCCTCGGCGCAGGAGGTCGAAAGCTATCTGCTGCGGGTGGAAGCTGACATGATGGGGGTCGAGCCGGACCGGGTGCGGGCGCGCAAGGTTGCGGAGAGCCTGGGCCGCCTGCTGGATGGAGCGTAGGCGCAGGAACGCCGACGAGGTGGCAACCGAGATTACCTCGATTTTTGACGCAGGCCCGCCCGACCACTGGTTCCGCCCGGCACGCTGCGGATTCCGGCTGCGGCGCTGGTGTTGGCGCACCGGTTTTACGGGGAGGCCAAGCAGGCCGCGCCGGGTGAGGATTGGGTCGTTTCGTTCGACTGGGCCGACTCGCGGCGCTGGCGTGAAAAGGCCACCAACACCTGGCGGGATGCCGGCGCCGGGCTGGACCTGACCGCCTATGAGCACTGGAAGATCGCCGACAGGCACATCCGGCGGCTGGACGAGCTGGACGTCGCGGTGAAGGTGCGGGCGGCGGTGTGGGAGAAGGCTGCCGAGCGGCTGATCGACGCCGATCCTGCGGCCTTTTCCGGGTTGGTGCTGCGGTAGGCGTAGAGAATGCAGCACGCATGATTTTGACGGCTGCCGCAGCCCCTCATCCCCCTGCCGGGACCTTCTCCCCGTAGAACGGGGAGAAGGGGCTCGCCGCCATGCCGGCATAACACCCTAAAATCACCGGGAAAATATCCATGAACGACACCTTGTGGCCATGGCTGGCGAAGCTTGCCGGCGCGGTGGCGGGATCGGCGATCTCGCTTGCCTACGTCCTGCCGGACGGGCGGCGCGAGGCGGCGGTGCGGTTTGCCGTCGGGCTGGTCTGCGGCCTGGTCTTCGGCGGCACCGCCGGGCTGAAGATCGCAACCGAGCTTGGCATCGCCAAAACGATCGGCGCGACGGAGACGGCGCTGATGGGTTCGGCCGCGGCGAGCCTGTGCGCCTGGTGGGCGCTCGGCCTGCTGAAACGCGCCTTCGAGGCCGGTTTTCCCGGCCGGCTGTTCAGGAACTGGAGCGGAAAATGATGGCCCGACGCGGCGCCTGCGAGCGCAAATTCACCGACCTGGTGCTCGACGAGATCGACGCCGACGGCACGTTCTCCGGCTACGCCAGCCTGTTCGGCGCGGTCGACCTCGGCAAGGACATGGTGCTGCGCGGCGCCTTCGCCCGCTCGATCAGGGAGCGCGGCGCGGCCGGCATCCGCATGCTCTACCAGCACGATCCGAACGAGCCCATCGGCGTGTGGAACGAGCTGAAGGAAGACACGCGTGGCCTGTTCGTGCGCGGCCGGCTGGCCAAGGACGCGGCGCGTGCCCGCGAGGTGCTGTCGCTGATGCGCGCTGGCGCGCTCGACGGCCTGTCGATCGGCTTTCGCACGGTGAAGGCGCAGAACGACGCCAAAACGGGCGTGCGCCGCATCGTCGAGGCCGATCTCTGGGAGATTTCGGTGGTCACCTTCCCGATGCTGCCCGGAGCGCGCGTCGAGACGGTGAAGAGCCGGCCGCGCGCCGGCCTGCCGACCATCCGCCTGTTCGAGCGCTGGCTGACGCGGGAAGCGGGGCTGACGCGCGGCGAAGCCCGCACAGTGATTGCCAAGGGCTACGCCAACCTGATCGCGGAGCGGGATGCCGCGCCAGGGTCCACGGCCGACCTCGTGAACAGGCTTCGCGAGGCGACCCGCATGATGACCTTCAAGAGGAATTTTGGACCATGAGCAAACACATGCCCCAGCGCGGGCTGGAACTGAAATCGGCCGAGCTCAGCGAAGCCTTCGGCGAATTCATGACGACCTTCGAGGCGTTCAAGGCCGCCAACGAGGAAAAACTGACGGAGATCGAGCGCCGGCTCGGCGCCGACGCGGTGACCACCGACAAGGTGGAGCGCCTGTCGAGCGCGCTCGACGAGCACAAGCGCCGGCTCGACGACCTGCAGCTCAAGCGGCTGCGGCCGCCGCTCGGCGAAACGACGGGGCAGATCGGCGGCGAGCACAAGGCGGCGTTCGACGCCTATCTCCGGCGCGGCGACGAGCGGGCGATGCGCCAGCTCGACGTCAAGGCGATGAGCTACGGCTCGGGGCCGGACGGCGGTTATCTCGTGCCCGAGGAGATCGAGGCCGAGATCGGCCGGCGCCTGGCGCTGATCTCGCCGATCCGCTCGATCGCCTCGGTGCGGCAGGTGTCTTCCGCGGTGCTGAAGAAGCCGTTCTCGATCACCGGGCCGGCGGTCGGCTGGGTGGCGGAGACGGCGGCGCGACCGCAGACGGCGTCGCCGACGCTGGACGAGCTGCAGTTTCCGACTGCCGAACTCTACGCCATGCCGGCGGCGACGCCGGCGCTGCTGGAGGACTCCGTGGTCGACCTCGACCACTGGATCGCCGCCGAGATCGAGACCGCCTTCGCCGAGCAGGAGGGCGCGGCCTTCGTGTCCGGCAACGGCACCAACAAGCCGAAGGGATTTCTCGCCTATAACAAGGTCGCGGAAACCAGCTGGGCCTGGGGCGACATCGGTTATGTTGCGACGGGCGTGGCGGGCGCGCTGCCGGCCAGCAACCCTTCCGACAAGCTGATCGATCTCGTCTACGCGCTGAAGGCGGGTTACCGTCAGAACGCCAGCTGGGTGATGAACCGCAAGACGCAGGCCGCGATCCGCAAGCTGAAGGACGCCGACGGCAACTACCTGTGGCAGCCGCCGGCCGGACCCGGCCAGCGCGCCATGCTGATGGGCTTTCCGCTGGTCGAGGCGGAGGACATGCCCGACGCAGCCGCCGACGCCACGCCGATTGCCTTCGGCGATTTTTCCCGCGGCTACCTGGTGGTGGACCGCACCGGCGTGAAGGTGCTGCGCGATCCGTACTCGGCCAAACCCTACGTGCTGTTCTACACGACCAAGCGGGTCGGCGGCGGCGTGCAGGATTTCGACGCGATCAAGCTGCTGAAATACGGCACGACCTGAGCGATTGACCCGGATCGGCGGGGGCTTTTCGACGCCCACCGACGCGGAGTGCAATCCATACATCCGAAAACGGCATGTGCCGGTGGCGGCTTTCCCCTTGCCACCGTCGGCCGTGTGCCGTCGCGGCCCCGGTTTTCTCCCGGCCGGGGCCGTTCTTTTTTCCACAACACCGAGGATGCCGATGACCCTGTTGCGCACGACGGAGCCGGAGACCGAACCGGTGACGCTCGCCGAGGCCAAAACCTTCCTGCGGCTCGCCGGCACGGCCGAGGACGACCTGCTGACCGGGCTGATCCGCGCGGCGCGCGAGGATCTGGAACGGGCGACGGGCCTGGCGCTGATCGAGCAGGGCTGGCGGCTGGTGCTCGATCGTATTCCGAGGACCGACGTGGTGCTTTTGCAGCGCCATCCCGTCCGCGAGATCGTCGCGGTAACGGCCTACGGCTCGGAGGGCGAGGCGTCGCTGGTTGCGGCAGGCGACTACCAGGCGGATGTGGTGTCGCGGCCGGCGCGGCTCCTGTTCCTGCGGCGGCCGCAGCCGACGCGTGCCATGAACGGGCTGGAGATCGACTTTCGCGCCGGCTTCGGCGAGGCGGGCACCGACGTGCCCGACCTGCTGCGGCGGGCCATGCTGATTCTGGTGGCGCACTGGTACGAGTTCCGGGCGAGCTACGGCCCGGACGAGCAGCCGGTCTCGTATCCGCCACAGTACGAGCGCATGATTTCGGCTTATCGCGACCGGAGGCTCTGATGCGCTCGAGCTTCGTCGATCCCGGCGCTTTGCGGACGGAACTGTCGCTGCAGGCGGCGACAGCGACGCAGGATGGCCTGGGTGGTCACGCCTTGACCTGGAACGAAGTGACCACGCTGTTCGGGCGGATCGAGCCGCTGGCGCAGACCAGCCGCTTTGGTGCCGGGCAGACGCTGGAGGAGAGCACGCACCGCATCACGCTGCGTTTTCGTGGCAACGTGGCGAGCGGCATGCGGCTGGTGAGAGAGGCGCGTGTGTTCGACATTCTCACCGTTCATGATCCCGACGAGACGGGACGTTATCTCATGTGCCGGGTGAAGGAGGTCGGGGCATGAAGACGTCGATTAGACTAACGCTCGACGGCCTGATTCGGGCTTTGAGGAACGAAGCGCAACGCCTTGCCGACGATATAGAATTTTCGTCCGATACGACAAATGCCGCACCACCAAGGAGCGGACGGGAGATGGTGAGGGAGAGCAACGATGACCGCCGCCGCGACTGACCTGCAGAAGGCGGTGTTCGCCAGACTTTTCGGTGACTCAACGCTTGCCGGTATGCTCGGTGGCGCCAAGGTTTACGACCATGCGCCGGCCAGCGTATCGTTTCCCTACATCACGTTTGGCCGCACCAGCGTGTTCGACTGGAGCACCGGCACCGAAGGCGGCGCCGAGCAGCTGTTCACATTGCACGTCTGGTCGAAGGGGCAAGGCAAGAAGGAAGCGCTTGAGATCATGGAGCGGGCGCGGACGCTGCTCGACGACGCGCCGCTGGCGCTCGACCACCACCACCTCGTCAGCAACCGGCTGGAATTTTCCGAAGTGCGTTACGACGACGATCTGTCGGTGCACCACGGGCTGCTGCGGTTTCGGGCGCTCACCGAGGCGACGGCGTAGGGCGGCTATTGCCCAGCGGCGACGATGATCCGCGGCCGCCGCCGCCCCTAATCCCCCTGCCGGGACCTTCTCCCGGTGAGGACCAGGGCTGTCGCATATGACGTATTACGCGAAGTTCGGCGGCGCCTTACCCCCACCCCTAACCCCTCCCCACAGGGGGGAGGGGGACTTTGCGGCCACAATGCCACGAAAAACCGCCGACCATTGGTGCCCGGCAGGCACGCAACCAGATCCCCCTCACCCTTGTGGGAGGGGTTAGGGGTGGGGGTACCGCGCCACCGAACGTCATATGCGATAGCCCTGCGGTGAGGACGGGGAGAAGGGGGCTGTGGTGGCGATTTCGCCAAGCTTCGTCGTTGCGAGTTGGCGAGGCTCAGCGGCCGGCGCCTACGGTCAATCGAAGATCGCACGATAGCACCGCTCGCTCGCCGTGCCTCCTCGCCGCAGGCGATGACCGGCGACAAACTCAGGACAGGAAAAAATGGTTGCACAGAAGGGCAAGGACCTGCTGCTCAAGATCGACGTCGACGGGCTCGGCAACTTCGTCACCGTGGCGGGATTGCGGTCGCGGAGGCTAGCGTTCAACAGCGATACCGTCGACATCACCGACGCGGACTCGGCCGGGCGCTGGCGCGAGCTTTTGGCCGGCAGCGGCATTCAGCGCGCCGCGGTGAGCGGCTCGGGCATCTTCAAGGACGCGCAGTCGGATGCTTCGATCCGTACCCGTTTCTTCTCCGCCTCGATCGTCGACTGGCAGCTCGCCATACCGGATTTCGGCATCGTCGAAGGCCCGTTCCAGATCACCGCGCTCGAATATGCCGGCAGCCACGACGGCGAGGTGACGTTCGAGATCGGCCTGGAGTCGGCCGGCGCGCTGAGCTTCGTGGGCCTGCCATGAGCGTGAACCGGCATCGCGGCGAGGTGGCCGCCGAACTGGACGGCCGAAACTTTCGGCTCTGCCTGACGCTCGGCGCACTGGCCGAGCTGGAGGCGGCTTACGCCGCCGACGATCTGGGCGCGCTGGTGGAACGCTTCGCCGGCGGCAGGCTGTCGGCGCGCGATCTGATACGTATCGTCGGCGCGGGCCTTCGCGGCGGCGGCAACGCCGTCAGTGACGACGACGTGGCCCGCATGCAGGCGTCCAACGGCGCTGCCGGCTTTGCGGCAATTGTCGCGGAACTGCTGACGGCGACATTCGGGACAAAGCCGGCGGAACCGCCGCCGCGCCCCTGACGGCCGCAGCGGGCACCGGCGGCGAATCCATTCCCGAAAAATTTCCCTGGGACGCGGTGATGGCCGTGGGGTTCGGCCTGCTGCGGCTTTCGTCAGTCGCGTTCTGGGCGATGACGCCGCGCGAGATCGAGCGCGCGATGCATTTTCTGCGCGGCGCGCCGGCCACTGGGCCTGACCGCAGCGTGTTCGCGGCGCTGATGACGGCGTTTCCCGACAAGCACAAGGAGGCCGGACATGGCTGAAACAGTTACCGTCTCGGTGGAGGCGGACACCGAACCGTTCCTGGCGGCGCTCGACAATCTTCAGAGGCTCTCCGCCAGCTTCGGCACGCAGCTGACGGGAGCGCTGCGCAGCGCCGTCGTTGACGGACGCGAACTGGACACGGTGATGAGGCGCCTCGCCGTCAACCTGGCCGGCATGGCCCTGAACCAGGGACTGCAGCCGCTGCAGGCGCTGGTCGGATCGCTGTTTTCCAATGTCGGCGGCGGGCTGGCCGGACTGCTACCGTTCGCCAGGGGCGGCGTAGTACCGTTCGCCTCAGGCGGTGTGGTGTCGGCGCCGACCTATTTTCCCGCCGGCGACCGGCTCGGCCTGATGGGCGAGGCGGGCGCGGAGGCGGTTCTGCCGCTCAGGCGCGGCGCCGACGGGCGGCTCGGGGTCGCGGCCGGCGGCGCGGGCCAGCCTGTCAGCATCGTCTTCAACGTGACGGCGCAGGACGCGACCTCCTTCCGCAAGTCGGAGGCGCAGGTGACCGGCATGCTGGCGCGGGCGGTGTCGCGCGGCATGCGCACGTATTGATCCCGGTCGCCTCGCCGACGCGGTGAGAACGCACGACCAATCGGACAAAAGGCTTTCGCATGAGCGAGCTTGCCGGCTTTCATGACGTTCTGTTTCCGACGGCGGTCTCCTTCGGCGCGACCGGCGGACCGGAGCGGCGCAACGAGATCGTGACGCTGACCTCCGGCCGGGAGAAACGCAATGCGCGTTTCGCCCATTCGCGTCATCGCTACGATGCCGGTACCGGGCTGCGATCATTGGCCGACCTGTACGACATCGTCGATTTCTTCGAGGCGCGGGGTGGGTCGCTGCATGCGTTCCGGTTCCGCGACCCGTTCGACATGAGGTCGTGCCGCGGCGACCAGGCTGTTTCGGCACTCGACCAGCAGCTCGGCAGCGGCGACGGCAGCCGGCGGCGCTTCGCGCTGGTCAAACGCTACGGAGACGGGGCCGGCGCCTATGCCAGATCGATCCGCAAGCCGGTGCTGGCGAGCCTCGCGGTGGCCGTGGCGGGAACGGCCGCGGCGCCCGAAGCGTGGAGCTTCGACGACGCGACCGGCGAGATCGTGTTCGCCGCCGGCGCCGAGCCAGGCGCGGGCCAGGCGGTGAGCGCCGGCTACAGCTTCGACGTCCCGGTGCGCTTCGACACCGACCGGCTGGAGGTCGGCATCAGCGCCTTCAAGGCCGGAAAAATCCCGTCCATCCCGCTCATCGAGGTGCAGCTGTGAGCATCTATCCGGAAGCGCTGGCCGAACATCTCGAAGGCGAGGTCACGACGGTGTGCCACTGCTGGCGGCTGGCGCGGCGCGACGGCGTAGTGAAGGGTTTCACCGACCACGACCGACCGCTGACCGTCGACGGCACGACGTTTCAGCCGCTGAGCGGCTTCAGCGCCACGGAGGCACGCGACACGCTGGGGCTGGCCGTCGATACCGTCGATGTCGAGGGCGCGCTGTCGTCGGACGACATAACCGAGGCCGACATATCGGCCGGCCGTTATGACGACGCGCAGGTTGAGACGCTGCTGGTCAACTGGGCCGCACCCGAACAGTTCGCCCGGCTGCGCGCCGCCATAATCGGCAAGATCACGCGGCGCGACAATGCCTTCGTCGCCGAGCTGAAGAGCCGCATGCATGCGCTGGACCAGGTGCAAGGGCGGGTGATCGCGCGTCGCTGCGACGCGGTACTTGGCGACAGCCGCTGCGGTTTTTATGTCGATCAGCCCGGTTTTTCCGCGCCAGGCGCGGTGCTGGCGGTGTCTACGCCGGAGATAATGCGGGTTTCCGGTTTGGATGGCTTCGCAGCCGGCTGGTTCTCGCTTGGCTACGTGGACTGGATCGGCGGGACGCTGGCGGGCGGCAAGTCTTACATCAACGTGCATACGCGCGGCACCGGCGGTGTCGACCTGGCGCTTCAGCCCGGCGAGGGGCCGTCGCCACAGCCGGGCGATACGTTCGTCATCCGCGCGGGCTGCGACAAGAGTTTTGCAACCTGCAAAGCGAAGTTCAACAACGCGATGAATTTTCAGGGCTTTCCGCATCTGCCCGGCAATGACGCTGCCTATCGTTACGCGGTCGACGGTGACGTCTTCGACGGCGGGCCACTGGTTCCATGAGCGGCGAGCCGGACATGTCGGACACCGCCGCCCGCGTCGTCGCGGAGGTGCTGTCCTGGGTCGGCACGCCGTACCGGCACCAAGGCCGCCGCAAGGGCGTCGGCTGCGATTGCCTTGGCCTGCTCATTGGCGTGTGGGACGCGCTGTACGGCCGCATCCCCGAAGAACCGGGATCCTATGCCGCCGACTGGGCCGAGTCCGGCAGCGCCGACCGGTTCATCGAGGCGGCCCGCCGACATTGCCGGGAGAAACCGGTGATGCAGGCTGTACCGGGCGACCTGATCCTGTTCCGCTGGCGCGAGCACTTGCCGGCCAAACACGCCGCCATCCTGGTGGCGCCGGACCGGTTCGTGCACGCCTACGAAGGCAGCGCGGTGGTGGTAAGCGCGCTGGTGCCTCAATGGCGCCGGCGAATCGCCGCCGCCTTCGTCTTTCCCGATATCCACCCAGATTGAGCAGCGGGGTCCACAAATGGCCGTTCTTCTCCTCCAGGCCGCCGGTGCCTATCTCGGCGGGCTGTTCGGTTCCGTCGGCGGGGCCATCGGGACTGCGGCCGGCGCGCTTGCCGGCTATGCTCTCGACCGGTCCCTGCTAGACGGCACGCGGCGGATCGAGGGACCGCGGCTTGCCGGCGCCCGGCCACTTACGGCCGAGGAGGGGACGCCGCTGCCGCGCATCTATGGCACGGCGAGGCTGGGCGGCACGGTGATCTGGGGGACCCGGCTCGAGGAGACCAAGACCACCCGCCGGCAGGGCGGAAAGGGCGGCGGGCCGAAGGTGACGGAGTACGCCTATTACGGCAATGTCGCGCTTGCCTTGTGCGAGGGTGTGATCGCCGGCGTGCGTCGTGTGTGGGCCGACGGCCGCGAACTCGACCTTAGCGAAGTCGAGATGCGCGTCTACCAGGGCTGGCCGGACCAACTGCCCGACCCGCTGATCGCCGCCCGGCAGGGCGCCGGCAATACGCCGGCCTATCGCTGGACGGCCTATGTGGTGTTCGAGCGCTTGCCTCTTGCCGACTACGGCAACCGCATTCCGCAACTGCAATTCGAGGTGCTGCGGCCGATCGGCGATCTGCGCCACAAGATCAGGGCGGTGGCGCTGATCCCGGGCTCGACCGAATACGGCCTCGATCCGAACCAGGTGACGCGGCGGCTGCGGCCGGGCGAGACGCAGGTCGAGAACCGGCATGTGCTGTTCGGCTGGACCGACATTACCGCCTCGCTTAACGAGTTGCAGCTGCTGTGCCCCAACCTGACCGATGTGGCGCTGGTAGTGTCGTGGTTTGGCGACGACCTGCGCGCCGGCCACTGCAAGGTGCGGCCGGGCGTCACCTCCACCAGCGTCACCGGCTTGTCCAAGACGTGGAAGGTTTCCGGCGCCGGGCGTGGGACCGCGCGGCTGGTGACGTCGCATGGCGGCGGCTCCGCCTATGGCGGCACGCCGACCGACAGCTCGGTGATGGCGGCGATCGCGGCGATCCGGGCGCGCGGCCTGCGCGTCACGCTTTACCCGTTCATGATGATGGACGTGCCAGCCGGCAACGGCCTGCCGGACCCTTATGGCGGTGCGCAGCAGGGGGTCTATCCCTGGCGCGGCCGCATCACCTGTTATCCAGGTCCCGGCCAGCCAGGCTCGGCGGACAAGACGGCGGCGGCGCGTGCGCAGGTAGCGGCTTTCTGCGGTACGGCGCTGCCAGCCGACTTTTCCACCGAGGACGACACGGTCGACTTTGACGGAGCGGCAGACGACTGGGGGTTCCGGCGGCTGGTGCTGCACTATGCGCATCTCGCCGCTGCCGCCGGCGGCGTGGACGCGTTTCTGGTCGGATCCGAGATGCGCGGGCTGACCACGCTGCGCGATGATGCCAATGCGTTTCCGTTCGTCGAGGTGCTGTGCCAGCTGGCCGACCAGGTCAAGGCGCTGCTGCCTGGCGCATCCATCTGCTACGGCGCCGACTGGACCGAATATTTCGGCCACCAGCCGGCCGACGGCTCCGGCGACGTGTTTTTCCATCTCGACCCGCTATGGGCCCGGCCATCGATCGCCGCTGTCGGCATCGACAACTATATGCCGCTCTCCGACTGGCGCGACGCGGACCATGTTGCCGGCAACCCGGACGGTGCCACCGGTCCTTACGACCCGGCGGCGTTGCGCACCGCGATAAGTTCAGGCGAGGGGTTCGACTGGCACTATGCCAGCTTTTCCGCGCGCGAAGCGCGTGTGCGTTCGCCGATCGCCGACGGCGCTTATGCAAAGCCCTGGGTGTACCGCTACAAAGACCTCGTCGGCTGGTGGTCGAACCCGCATTTCGACCGCATCGGCGGTGTCGAGCAGCCGTCATCGACCGCCTGGGTGCCGCGGGGCAAACCGATGTGGTTCACCGAGCTTGGCTGCCCGGCGATCGACAAGGGGCCGAACCAGCCGAACGTCTTCGTCGATCCGAAATCGAGCGAGAGCTTCACGCCGTATTTCTCCAATGGCGGGCGCAGCGACCTCGCCGTGCGGCGGTATCTGGACGCGCACGCAGCACATTGGGACCCGGCAAGTCCGAGCTTCGATCCCGCAGGCAATCCCGTGTCGCCGATCTATGGCGGACGCATGCTCGATCACCAGCGCTGTTTCGTCTGGTGCTGGGACGCAAGGCCATTTCCTGCCTTTCCGCAATCGAGCAATGTCTGGGCAGACGGTGCCAACTGGCATCTTGGGCATTGGCTGAATGGCCGGCTCGAGGGCTCCGATGTCGGTTCGCTGATCAACGTCATCTTGGCCGAGCATGGCATGTCGGCCGCCGACGTGTCGTCGGCCGACGGCGCGCTGCAGGGTTATGTCATCGACCAGCCGGGCTCGGTGCGGGACGCGCTGGATCCGCTGGTCGATTTGTTCGGCCTGGCGGTGAGCGAAGACGCGGCGGGATTGACGTTCCGTAGCGTAGGCGCCGGAACGGCAAGGACGATTGACGCGATGGTCGCCGGTGAGGATGGCGCGACCGTCGAAAGGGTAAGAACGCCGGACCACGAACTGCCGGCCGAGGCGGTGCTTGCCTTCCGAGACCCGCTCGCCGAATTCCAGAATGCTACGGTGCGCAGTGCGCGCGCCGGCGCATCCGGCCGGCGGCAGCATACGCTGAGTTTTCCGGGCATGCTGGAGCGCGAGCAGGCGACGGCGCTGGTGGCGGACTGGCTGCGCCGCGCTTGGGCAGGTCGGGAAACGGTTTCGCTGTCGGTGGCGAGCTACAGCGAAGGCATCGGGCCAGGCGCTGTGATCGTCCTGCCCGACGGCGGGGCCTCGGAATTCCTGGTGACCGAGGTGGAGGACGGCCTGGTGCGCTGCCTCAAGGCGCGCCGCGTCGATCGTGCCGCGCCGACGGCCTCGACCAACAGCCCGCTCGCGCAACCGCCTGCGCCGGTATTGCATGCCGGCCAGCCACATGCTCTGTTTCTCGACCTACCTGCGCGAACGGCGTCGACCGCGCCGCAGGATCTTCTTCGCGTGGCGATCTGGCAAAGGCCGTGGCGCAGCCAGGTGGTTTTGGCGTCTCCGGAGACGACTGGGTTTTCACCCCGCGTGACAATCGCCCAACCCGCCGACCTCGGCGCGCTCGCGGAAGCGCTGCCGTCGGGCAACGTCGAGGGACGGGTCGACGGCTCGCATGCGCTGGTCGTCGACCTGTTCGGCGCCGAGGCGGAAAGCGTCGGCCGCCTGCAACTGCTGAATGGCGCCAATGCGGCGGCAGTCCGCTCGATCTCGGGCGCATGGGAGGTCCTGCAGTTCGAGGCGGCGGAAGAGATTGCCCCGGGTCACTGGCGCCTTAGCCGCCTGTTGCGCGGCCAGCTCGGCACGACCGACGCGATGGCGGCCGGCGCGGAAGTCGAGGCGCCGTTCGTCCTGCTGAACGAGCGGGTGAAAGCGGCGGGCCTTCTGGCCGGCGAGATCGGCCTGGAACTCAACTGGCGTGTGGGGCCTGCAATGGCGGTGATTTCCGACGCGAGCTTCGCCGATATCGCCCTGGCAGGTGGTCGGCGAGGACGGCTGCCGCTGGCGCCGGTACATCTGCGCTGTCGTCATGGCAGCGGAGGCGACCTGGTTTTCTCGTGGGCAAGGCGCGGCCGGCTCGACGCCGATGACTGGGAGGCAGCCGATATTCCGCTCGGCGAGGAGCGCGAAGAATACCGCATCGACATCGCCGGCGGCGGCGGCCCGGTGGTTCGCTCCGCGAACAGCATGACCCCCGGCTGGCTGTACGCTACCGGTGCAATTGCCGCGGATTTCGGCGGTCCACCAGCCGCCATCGACGTCACCGTCCGCCAGCTCAGCGTCGCGGCGGGCTGGGGTCTGCCGGTGACGCGGCGGTTTATGCTGTGAGGCATAACAACCTTCGGCCCACCAACCGTTTGTGCAGTTGAGGGCTTCCAGCCATGCACTTTCGGTCTTGCCTTCGCCGAATCAATTTATGAACAGCTTGAATCCGCTTCTTTACCAGCTGCGCCAACCTCCTGAAAGGATTGCGAAAATGACCGACAGCAAACCGTGGTACCTGTCGCGTACCATATGGGCGGCCATCGTCACCATCGTCGTGGCGGTGCTGGGCCTGTTCGGCTTGCCCTTCGATAGCCTCGACCAGACGGCGACCGTCGAGGCACTTCTGCAAGCGGCGACTGCGATTGCCGGCTTGGTGGCGCTACTGGGGCGGCTTATGGCGACCACGAGGATTGGACGGTAGGGCGCGCAATTCGGCCGTTGCGGTCCGTGCGAAAATGTCGAAGAATCGTTCATTCCGCGTTCAGCCGGAATGGGCTAGAACATCCACCATGAAACGGGTTTTCTCCTTCCTCCGGCCTTGCCTCACGGCGCTTTGCGCAGCGGGACTGCTCGCCTCGCAGGCGGGTGCCGGCACTCTGCCGGTTCCGGCCCTTGACGATACGGGCCAGCCGACGGTGCTGGTCCAGGCCGACTGCTACGCCATCGGTCAGCAGGTCGCCGCACAGAACGGCGGCACGCTGGCGCGCGCCAGCCAGTCACAGCAGGGCGGCCAGCCGGTCTGCGTGATCGTCGTACTGGTGCCGGGCAAGGACGGCCAGCGCCCGCGCCGCACCGAGATCGTGGTGCCGCTCAACTGACGAGCCGCTGCCGACTTCGTGCCGCCTCGCCAGTCCTGTAAGATGCGGCTCCCCAGTTTCGAACGGATGATTCCATGCGGATACTCGTCGTCGAGGATGACAAGGACCTCAACCGGCAGCTGACTCAGGCGCTCACAGATGCCGGCTACGTGGTCGACAAGGCCTTCGACGGCGAGGAAGGGCACTTTCTCGGCGATACCGAGCCTTACGACGCCGTCGTGCTCGACGTCGGCCTGCCGCAGATGGACGGCATCAGCGTGGTCGAGCGATGGCGCCGCGACGGCCGCAAGATGCCGGTGCTGATCCTGACCGCGCGCGACCGCTGGAGCGACAAGGTCGCCGGCATCGACGCCGGCGCCGACGACTATGTGACCAAACCCTTCCATATCGAGGAGGTGCTGGCCAGGTTGCGGGCACTGATCCGCCGCGCCGCTGGACACGCTTCGTCCGAGCTGACCTGCGGGCCGCTGCGGCTCGACACCAAGGCGTCCAAGGCCGACATGGACGGCATGCCGCTGAAGCTCACCTCGCACGAGTTCCGCCTGCTCGCCTATCTGATGCACCACATGGGTGAGGTGGTGTCGCGCACCGAGCTGGTCGAGCACCTCTACGACCAGGATTTCGACCGCGACTCCAATACGATCGAAGTGTTCGTCGGGCGCCTGCGCAAGAAGATGGGCATCGACATGATAGAGACGGTGCGCGGCATGGGTTACCGCATGCGCGAGCCGGAGGCGTGACGCAGAGCGCGGCGCCTATGCGATCGGCGTGGCGCTTCTGGCCGCAATGGCTGACGCCGCGCTCGCTGGCGGTGCGCGTCGTGGCTTTCTCCACCATCTGGGCGATCGTCGCGCTGATCGTCATCTACACCGTAATCACCGCGCTCTACAGGCAGGCGAGCGAGCGCGGCTTCGACAGCCTGCTGTCGGCGCATCTGTTCAACCTGATCGGCTCGGTCGGCGTGTCGGCGTCGGGCGGCTTGACCGGCGCGCCGGACCTAGGCGACCTGCGCTTCTCCGAGCCGGAGTCGGGCTGGTACTGGGAAGTTCAGCCGATCGGGCGCGGCTTGAGCGGCAACCTGCGTTCGCTGTCGATGACCGACGCGGTGCCGTCGCCGAGCACGGCGGAAGTGCCGTTCAACGCGAGCTTCCAGCGCAACTACATGATCGAGGGTATCGGCGGCGAGGAGCTGGAGGTTTTCGAAAGCGAATTTGTCCTGGATTCGCAGAACCGGGTGGCGCGTTTCCGCGTCATGGGCAACCGTACCGAGCTGGAGCGCGAGATCGATGCGTTCGAGTGGCAGCTGTTCAGCTACCTCTCGCTGTTCGGCATCGGCATGATCGCGATCAATGCGGCCGCCATCCTGTTCGGCTTGCGGCCGCTCGGCCGCGTGCGTGAGGCACTCGCCAGGGTGCGGGAGGGTACCGCGCAGCGGCTCGGCGGCAGTTTCCCGACCGAGATCGAGCCGCTGGCCAGCGAGACCAACGCGTTGATCGACAACAACCGCCGCATCGTCGAACGCTCGCGAACGCAGGTCGGCAACCTCGCGCACTCGTTGAAGACGCCACTCGCTGTCCTGCTCAACGAGGCGCGCGCGCTTGGCGGCGAAAAGGGCAGGATCATCGCCGACCAGGCGACCGCGATGCAGAGCCAGCTCGAGCACTACCTGCAACGTGCCCGCATCGCCGCGCAGCGCGACAGCGTCGTCTACCGCACCCCGGTGACGCCCTTGCTGCAGCGGATGGTACGGGTGATGGAGAAGCTGAGCGGCGGAATTACGGTTTCGTTTTCGCCGCCGGCGGCCGAGGTTATCTTTGGCGGCGAGCGCGAGGATCTGGAGGAGGTCATTGGCAACCTGCTCGAGAACGCGATGAAATGGGCGAAGCGGCGAGTGGTGGTGACGCTTGTGCCCGCCGCTTCGGCGCAGGCCGGGACATCGGAAGAAAACAACCTGTTTTCGATCGTCATCGAGGACGACGGCCCGGGCATTCCCGAGGACAAGGCGCGCGAGGCGCTGAAGCGTGGCAAGCGGCTGGACGAGAGCAAGCCGGGCACCGGACTGGGGCTGGCGATCGTTTCGGATCTGGTCAGCGAGTATGGCGGCCGGATCGAGCTTGGCCGGGCCTCGATCGGTGGTCTGAAGGCGGTTGTCCTGTTGCGTGGCCTAGCGTAGACAAACGCGAGGACCCGCGTTATGGCGCCGGCCAAATTTCGGCCAAATATCAACCTTATCGCAGCGGCATTTCCGGCCGCGTGCGGCATCGACCGGTGGGTGGACATGATCAATCGTGCGGCGCTGCTTGCCGGTCTGCTGGTCGTCTCCGGCTGCGCGACGATGGCGAAGCCGGGCGGCGGCAAGACCACCGAGATTCCTCCCGTCGATACGAGCGGCAAGGCCAGCATGGTGGGCGGGCTGATCAGCGGCTCGCTCGGCGCCGGGCTCGCTTCCGGCGACAAGAGCAAGGCGCTGGCCGCTGAATACAAGGCACTTGAATACACGCAGAGCGGGCAGACGGTGAGCTGGGCCGGCGACAGTTCCGGCCGCTCCGGCGACGTGACGCCGGCGCAGCCCTATCGCGTCGGTTCGCAGGACTGCCGGCAATATACCCACAAGGTGATGATCGACGGCACGACGCGGACGGCGCGCGGCACGGCCTGCCGCAACACGGACGGAAGCTGGGCGACGCTGAGCTGATTGCCGCTGGCCGGCCGCAAGGTCAATCAGCCGCAGCCGCCGCGAATTGGCAGGGCCCGCCGGGGCGGGTATTGGAAGACGCATGCTGTTCTGGATCGTCGCCGCGCTGCTGACGCTGGCCGCCAGCCTGGCGGTGATGCTGCCGTTGGCAGGCCGGGGCCGGTCCGACACTGCCGCAAGCCACGACATCGAAGTGTATCGCGACCAATTGCGCGAGTTGCAACGCGACGCCGAACGCGGCCTCATCGGCCCCGCGGAGGCGGAAGAAGCACGCGGCGAGATCGGCCGGCGCATCTTGCGGCTGGCCGGCGACGGCGGGGCGTCGGCCGAGCCACGCAAGGCCTCAGCTTTCGTGCGCGGCGTCGGCGTGGCCGCCGTGCTGGCCGTACCGCTGGTGAGCTGGGGGCTTTACACGACGCTCGGATCGCCGGCGCTGCCCGGCCAGCCGTTGAGCGCCCGGCTTGCGGCCGACCCCGCCGAGAGCAGCCTTGAAGAACTGGTCGCCCGCGCCGAGGCACATCTCGCCTCCAATCCCGAGGACGGCAGGGGCTGGGACGTACTCGCGCCGATCTATCTACGGACCGGGCGTTTCGAGGATTCCATCGCCGCCTATGGCAATGCCATCCGCCTGCTCGGCGAGACCGGCGAGCGGCTTGCGGGCCTGGGTGAAGCGCAGGTGAACGCAGCGGGCGGGCTGGTGACGGCACGGGCCCGCGCCACCTTCAGCAAGGCCGTGCTCGTCGACGCCGCCAATGCGAAGGCTCGCTTCTACCTTGCCACAGCGCTGGCGCAGGAAGGCCGCATGGCCGACGCAGCCTCGGCCTGGCAGGTGCTGCTCGACGGCCTGCCGCCCGACAGCCCGTGGCGAGACCCGGCCGAGCAGGCGATCGCGGAGGCTCAGCGGCGCATGGCCGCCGATACGGCGCCGGCCACGGGCCCGAGCCAGGCCGACATCGAAGCCGCCTCGGGGTTGCCGGACGCCGAACGCGTTGCCATGATCGAAGGCATGGTCGCCAGCCTTGATGCAAAGCTGCGCGAGAACCCACGCGACGCGGAAGGCTGGATGCGTCTCGTTCGTTCTTACGTGGTGCTCGGCCGGACCGAGCAGGCGCGCACGGCATTGGGCCGTGGCCTCGAAGCCCTGGGCGGCGGCAGCGAGGACGGCAAGCGGCTCGCTGCACTCGCCACTTCGCTGGGGCTGACGGCGACGGAATGAGGTGGGAATGACCCGCAAGCAGAAACGACTGTCCGTCATTTTCGGTGCGCTGTCCTTTCTTGGCGCAGCGACCGGCCTGACCTTCTATGCGCTTGGCCAGAAGGCGTCGTTCTTCTTCATGCCCGCCGACCTGCAGGCGGCGACGCTGCAGCCCGGCCAGCGCATCCGGCTGGGCGGGCTGGTCGAGGCCGGCAGCATCAAGCGCGGGCAGGGAACGGAAGTGTCGTTCTCGGTGACCGACAGCGAAAAGACGGTACCTGTGACCTATGTCGGCATCCTGCCGGACCTGTTTCGCGAAGGACAGGGGGTGATCGCCGAAGGCACGCTGCGGGCCGACGGCGTGTTTGCCGCCGACAGCGTGCTGGCCAAGCATGACGAGACCTATATGCCCAAGGAGGTTGCCGATAGCCTCAAGGAGAAGGGCGTGTGGCAGGATATGCCGGCGAAGTCCGGGTCATGAGGGGCGGAGCCGCGCCATGATCGTCGAGATCGGCCATTTCGCTCTGGTGCTGGCGTTCGCGCTGGCGCTGGTGCAGTCGGTGGTGCCGCTGGTCGGGGCGCGCAGTGGCGATGCTCGGCTGATGGCGGCCGGCGAGCCCGTGGCGATTGCCGGCTTCGTGCTGATCGGTATCGCCTTTGCGGCGCTGGTGAGCGCCTATGTGCAGTCCGATTTCTCGGTGGCCAACGTTTGGGAAAATTCGCATTCGCTGAAGCCGATGCTCTACAAGGTTACCGGCACCTGGGGTAACCACGAAGGATCGATGCTTCTGTGGGTGCTGATCCTCACTTTCTTCGGCGCGCTGGTCGCGGTGTTCGGCGCCAACCTGCCGGCGACGCTGAAGGCCAATGTGCTGGCCGTGCAGGGCTGGATCGGCGCGGCCTTCCTGCTGTTCGTGCTGGCGACCTCGAACCCTTTCGTCCGGCTGGAGCCGGCACCGTTCGAGGGGCGGGACTTGAACCCGCTGCTGCAGGACATCGGGCTCGCCATACACCCGCCGCTGCTTTATCTCGGCTACGTCGGCTTTTCGGTTTGTTTCTCCTTCGCGGTGGCGGCGCTGATCGACGGCCGCGTCGATGCGGCCTGGGCGCGCTGGGTTCGCCCGTGGACGCTTGCGGCCTGGATGTTCCTGACCGGTGGCATCGCCATGGGCTCGTACTGGGCCTATTACGAACTCGGGTGGGGCGGCTTCTGGTTCTGGGACCCGGTCGAGAACGCCTCGTTCATGCCATGGCTTGCCGGCACGGCGCTGCTGCATTCGGCGATCGTGATGGAAAAGCGCTCGGCGCTGAAGATTTGGACCGTGCTGCTCGCAATCATGACCTTCTCGCTGTCGCTGCTCGGCACCTTCCTGGTACGCTCCGGCGTGCTCACCTCGGTGCATGCCTTCGCCACCGATCCGTCGCGCGGCGTGTTCATCCTGGCGATTCTGGTTGTTTTCATTGGCGGCTCGTTCGCTCTGTTTGCGCTGCGCGCCGGCAATCTGACGGCGGGCGGGCTGTTCCACCCGATCTCGCGCGAAGGCGCGCTGGTGCTGAACAACCTGTTCCTGACCACGGCGACTGCGACCGTGTTGATCGGCACGCTCTACCCGCTCGTGCTGGAAGCGCTGACGGGTGACAAGATCTCGGTCGGCGCGCCGTTCTTCAACCTGACCTTCGGGCCGCTGATGCTGCCCCTGCTGGCGCTCGTCCCGTTCGGGCCGCTGCTCGCCTGGAAACGCGGCGACGTCTACGCCGCGGCGCAGCGGCTGATGGTGGCGTTCGCCGGCGCGCTGCTCGCGGTGCTGGTCACCTACCTGCTCGTAGACCGTGCTTCGGTGCTGGCCGCGCTTGGCGTCGGCCTTGCGGTCTGGCTCGCCCTCGGTGCGTTGACTGATCTTGCCCAGAAATCGGCCTTGGGCGCTGTGCCGATGGCCGTCGCAGCCAGGCGGCTCGCCGGCCTGCCGCGCTCGGTGTTCGGCACGGCGCTGGCGCATTGCGGTCTCGGCCTCACGCTGCTCGGTATCGTCTCCACGGTCGCCTTCCAGGCCGAACACATCACGGTGATGAAGCCGGGCGAGACGGCGGCGATTGCCGGCCGCGTGCTGCGCTTCGAGGGCGCGACGCCGGTGCAAGGGCCGAACTATACCGAGACGCGAGCGCGCTTCGTGCTCATGGACGCCGGGGGCCGCGCGGCGGGCGAGGTAAGCTCTGCCAAGCGCCTCTATCCGGCGCGCCAGATGCCGACGACGGAGGCCGGCATCCTGACCCTTGGCCTGAGCCAGCTCTATGTCTCGCTCGGCGACCCGACCGGCGATGGCGGCGTGGTGGTGCGCATCTGGTGGCATCCGCTGGTGACGCTGATCTGGCTGGGCGCGCTGGTGATGATGGCGGGCGGCGCGGTCTCGCTGACGGATCGCCGGCTGCGCGTCGGCGCGCCGTCGCGGCGAACCAAAGCCGTAAGGCCGGCGGAGGCGAAGGCGTGAAGCGGCTTGCAGCTGCTATGGGCGCGCTGCTGCTGTTCCTGGCCGCCAGCGTGCCGGCCGGCGCCGTGCTGCCGGGCGAGGTGCTTGGCGATCTGGCCTTGGAAGCACGCGCTCGGGCGCTGTCGGCCGAATTGCGCTGCATGGTCTGCCAGAACCAGTCGATCGACGATTCGGACGCCGAACTGGCGCACGATCTGCGTGTGCTGGTGCGCGAGCGGCTGGTCGCGGGGGACACAGACGAAGAAGTGATCGATTTCGTCGTCGCCCGCTATGGCGAGTTCGTGTTGCTGAAACCGCGTTTCAACACACGCAACGCGCTGCTGTGGGCGATGCCGGCTGTGTTGCTGGTGATCGGCGGCATCGTTGCTTTAGCCGCCGCGCGCTCCAGGCGCAAACCGGCGGCAAGTCTGTCGGACGAGGAGAACGCCGAACTCGCGCGCATCCTCGGTGAAAGCAAGCGATAGGCGGCGCCAGATAGTCCAGACGGACACGGTCAGGCGGCTGGCGTCAGTTCAAACACCCGCTGTGGTGTGGCAAAACCCTTGAGCGCATGCAGGCCGAGATCACGTACCATCTCGTTCGGCAGTTCGACCGCCACGTCTGCCGAGCAGACCGCCTTCCTGCCGAGCTGTTTTGTGATGCCCTCGAGACGGCTGACGTAATTCACGGTTGGCCCGACTACGGTGAAGTCGAGCCGGTCGAGACTGCCGATGTTGCCGTAGACCAGCGGTCCGGCATGCAGTGCCGCGACGAAGGACGTGTCGAGCGGCGCAGCCGTCGCGAAAGCCCTCGACATGGCCCGGGCCGCACGCTGGCAGGCATCGGCTCGTCCGGCCAACTCGGCGGAAAACACCGAAAGCACGCCGTCGCCGATGAATTTGAGCACGTCGCCGCCTTCCTCCCGTACTGCGTCCACCACGACTTCGAAATACGCTCCGAGCCTTTCAAGCAACGCCTCCGGCGCCAGCCGTTCCGACAGGCCGGTGAAGTCGCGCAGGTCTGTGATGAGCACGGCCGCGTCGATCTTGGTTGTCTGGCCGCGCTGGAAGTCGCCCTTGGCGACACGGTTCGCCGGGCCGGTGCCGAGATAGACTTCGAGAAGGCTTGCCATCGAATGGCGCATCGCTTCCGGCTCCACCGCGGCCGCGATCGCCGGCGCCAACCCTTCGATCAACGCGATGTCACTGTCGAGAAAGCCGCCCGGCCGGTCGGTGGTGAACGCCCCGACCTGTACGGAACCGTCGCCATATTCGATAGGCAGGGCGAGATATTCGGTGCTTCCGGCCTCGGCCAGGTCCCGAAGCACCGGGTGGGTACGGCCACCGTCGGGGTGCTCGAACGAATGCCGGAAACTGGTACGGGTGGTGATGACCTGCTCGAACGGGCTGCCGTGAAACGAAGGGGTGGAGAACATCGTTCGCGGCACCGTATAGACCTCGGTGCCCTCGCCGCGGGTCCATACCACCCCCCAGGCTCCGATCAGGGGATTGGCGACTCGGTGTCCGACGCGGACGCGCCACAACACCACGCCGGCCGCTTGAAGCCGCTCCACCAACCCGCTGACGATCTCCTCCTGCGGCAGACTCTGGCGTGCCGGACCGACCAGCCAGGCGGCGATGCTTGCCAGGTCAGGGAGGGTTTCCGCTTCCGCCAAGTCGTGATTCCCGCCGCTCGGTGAGGATTTCGGAGTGTCGTCCGACACCCGCTTCGCTTCTTCCTGAGGACGAGGAAGACCTGACGCTCAACATTACCTAAATTTCATCAGCCGGAAATGGCCTCGTAATGTGGCCGGACCTATCTCTCGATGCAGCGGATGCCGCACGAACGCATCCCGTCAAAGAGGATAGAACCACCATGAGCACCCCCACGCCCGTTTCGCGGACCCGCACGCGCCTCCTGGCCGCGGCCGCATCCCTTGCCATCGCCGGCGCCATCGGCTTTGGCGCCGTCACCACCGGCACCGCTCCCGTGCTGGCCGAAGCCGTCCGCGTCACCGCGCCGCAGGCTCCAAGCTTCGCCGACGTCGTCGAGAAGGTCTCGCCGGCTGTCGTCAGCGTCCAGGTCAAGGCGCGCATCGAGCCGGCTGCCGATCGCGGCGGCGGCGACATGTTCTCCAGCCCGGGCTTTGACGATCTTCCCGACAATCATCCGCTGAAGCGCTTCTTCCGCGAATTCCGCGGTGACGGCAACGGCGGCGGCGACCGCTGGCAGCAGCGCCGCGGCGATAACCGCGAGCATGCCCGGCCGCGTCCGGTGGCGCAGGGCTCCGGCTTCTTCATCTCCGAGGACGGCTATCTCGTCACCAACAACCACGTCGTCGAGGGCGGTTCGGCCTTCACCGTCGTGATGAACAATGGCGACGAGCTGGACGCCAAGCTGATCGGCACCGACGCTCGCACCGACCTTGCCGTGCTTAAGGTCGATGACAGCCGCAAGTTCACCTATGTCAGCTTCGCGGACGACAGCAAGGTCCGCGTCGGCGACTGGGTCGTGGCCGTCGGCAACCCGTTCGGCCTCGGCGGCACTGTGACGGCTGGCATCGTCTCGGCCCGCGGCCGCGACATCGGCGCCGGTCCATATGACGATTTCATCCAGATCGACGCGGCGGTGAACCGCGGCAACTCCGGTGGTCCGGCCTTCAACCTCAACGGCGAGGTCGTCGGCATCAATACGGCGATTTTCTCGCCGTCGGGCGGTAGCGTCGGTATCGCCTTTGCCATCCCCGCCTCGACCGCGAACGAAGTGGTGCAGGACCTGATGAAGGACGGCAGCGTGTCGCGTGGCTGGCTGGGCGTGCAGATCCAGCCGGTGACAAAGGACATCGCCGATTCGATCGGCCTGGCCGACGCCAAGGGTGCGATCGTCTCCGAGCCGCAGGCCGATGGACCGGCGCTGAAGGCCGGCATCAAGTCCGGGGACGTGATCACCGCCGTGGACGGCAAGGATGTGGCTTCGCCGCGCGAACTGGCGCGTCTCATCGGCGGCATCCAGCCCGGCAAGACGGTCGACGTAACGGTCTGGCGCGGCGGCAAGTCGGAGACGGTCAAGCTCGAGCTTGGCACGCTGCCGGATACGCAGAAGCAGGCCAAGGCCGACACCGGCGACCAGCAGCAGACCGAGCCGAGCTCGCTTGCCGATCTCGGCCTGACGGTCACGCCGTCGGATGACGGCAAGGGCCTGGTGGTGACCGACGTCGATCCGGACAGCGACGCCGCCGACCGTGGCATACAGCCCGGCGACGTGATCACCACCATCAACGCGCGCGAGGTGAAGGGCTCCAAGGACGTCACCGTCGCGATGGACGATGCCGCCAAGGCAGGCCGCAAGGCCGTGCTGATGCAGATCACGCGCGACGACAACAGCCGCTTCGTGGCGCTGCCGATCGCCGGTACCTGATCGCGCGGTTTCCGGCGAGCCGTCTCACCACCCCCGAACGGGGAGCCGGAATACCGGGCCGGGTCGCAGTGCGTATTCTGTGCCGGCCCAGCGGCAGCAGCCTCGGCTGCTGCCGCGCTATTTTGGAGGAAGGCCATGAGCATGCTGCCGACAGACACGCTCGATTTCGCGTATGGTGATCCGATGAAGATTCTGGTCATCGAAGACGATCGCGAAGCAGCCGACTATTTGCAGAAGGCCCTGTCCGAGGCCGGCCACACCGTGCATCTCGCCGGCGACGGCGACAGCGGCTACGCGCTGGCCGACACCGGCGACTATGACGTGATGGTGGTCGACCGCATGCTGCCGCGCCGCGACGGCCTGTCGGTGATCGCCGGGTTGCGCTCGCGCGGCAACACCACGCCGGTGCTGATCCTCTCCGCGCTCGGGGAGGTCGACGATCGGGTCACCGGCCTGCGTGCCGGTGGCGATGACTACCTGACCAAGCCTTATGCCTTCACCGAACTGCTCGCCCGCGTCGAGGTGCTGTGCCGGCGCGCCGGCGTCAAGGATGCCGAGACCGTCTACCGGGTCGGCGACCTCGAGCTCGACCGGCTGTCGCACACGGTGCGCCGCGCCGGCCGCGAGATCGTCCTGCAGCCGCGCGAATTCAAGCTGCTGGAATACCTGATGCGCCATGCCGGGCAGGTGGTGACGCGCACCATGCTGCTCGAAAATGTCTGGGACTACCACTTCGACCCGCAGACCAACGTCATCGACGTTCATGTCTCACGCCTGCGCTCGAAGATCGAGAAGGGTTTCGACAGCGCGATCCTGCATACGGTGCGTGGCGCGGGCTATATGCTGAAGGCCGCCTGAGGCATGCGGCTGCCGGCGAGTTTCCGGACCACCGCTGCGCGTCTGTCGGCGCTCTACCTGGTGCTGTTCGGCCTCTGCGCCGTCGGCCTCGTCTTCTACATGACCTCGCTGTCGGTACGCATGCTGACGGCGCAGACGCAAGACACCATCAACGAGGAAGTGGCGGGGTTGGCCAAGGCCTACCAGCGCGGCGGCCTGCCGCTGCTGGTCCGCACCATCGAGCGGCGCTCGCGCCAGCCGGGCGCCAACCTCTACCTGATCGCCGAGGCCAATGGCCGAGTGCTTTCCGGCAATGTCGAAAGCCTGGAGCCGGGCGTGCTCGACGTCGAAGGCTGGACCGGGCGGCCATTTGCTTATCAACGTTTCGGCGACAGCAATGCCGAGCGTCGCGCACGTGCCGCATTGGAGCCGGAGCCGGAACCGCTGGAGGTGGTGTCGCCGGAAACCCGCCATGCGGCGATCGCTCTGGTGTTGCGCCTGCCCAACCAGATGATCATGCTGGTCGGCCGCGATCTCGGCGAGCCGGAGCGCTTCCGCGTCGTCGTCCGCCGCTCGCTGATGGCGGCGCTGGGGGTCATGGCGGTCGGCGGCTTGCTGATCTGGTTCTTCGTTGGCCGCCACGCACTGAAACGCATCGACAGCGTGTCCGAAGCGAGCCGTCGCATTATGGGCGGCGACCTGACCGGACGCCTGCCGGTCAGCGGCGCTGGTGACGAATTCGACCGCTTGTCGGAAAACCTCAATGTCATGCTCGGCCGCATCGCCGACCTCAACGAAGGGTTGAAACAGGTCTCCGACAACATCGCCCACGACCTGAAGACGCCGCTGACGCGCCTGCGCAACCGCGCCGAGGCGGCACTCGCCAGCCGCGACAGCGGCAAGGACTACCGCGAAGCGCTCGAAGCGACCATCGCCGAGTCCGACCAGCTGATACGCACCTTCAACGCCATCCTGATGATCTCTCGGCTGGAGGCGGGTTACTCGGCTGAGCAAACCGCCCATGTCGACCTCAGCGAGGTGGTGCGCGATGTCGTCGAGCTCTACGAGCCGTCGGCCGAGGAAGCCGGAGTGGCGCTGGAGGCCGACATTCCCGCCGGCATCGTCATCGAAGGCAACCGCGAACTGATCGCCCAGTCGGCTTCCAATATCGTCGACAACGCCATCAAATATTCGGCCGGCAGCAATGGCGCCAAGGTTGTCGTGCGGCTCGAGAAAGCGGCGGCCGAGGTGAAGCTCGGTGTTTACGACAACGGCCCCGGCATCCCCGACGCCGCCGACCGCAAGCGCGCCACCGAGCGTTTCGTCCGGCTGGAGCGCAGCCGCTCGCAGCCCGGATCGGGGCTCGGGCTGAGCCTGGCCAAGGCAGTGATGAAATTCCACGGCGGCCGGCTTGATCTTGAGCCCGGCAATCCCGGACTATCCGTCATCATGAGCTTTCCGCGCAAGGAGGACGCGTAGATGACGGGAGCGCAGGTCAGCGCGGCGGTGAAACCGCGCCTGTTCGACGGCAAGCCGATACGTCTGTCGCCTCTCGATGCAGCGGAAGCGCGTCGCGAGGTGCGCGACCTCGCCGGGCTGGCGAAGGAGCGCGGCCTGCCGCGGCTGGCGGCGCTGCTGTCCGGCCGCGATGCCGAGGCGGCGTTCCTGTCCGCCGTATTCGACCTCAGCGACTTCATGCGCGACTGCGCGCGCCGTCGGCCGGAGATTCTCGACCAGTTGTTCGATGTCGGGATCGCCGACAGGCTCGCCGCCATCGCAACGTCGGCGCGCGCCCTGCCATTTGCCGAAGGCATCACTGAAAAGGCGCTGATGACGGAGCTGCGCCGCCTCAAGCTCGAAGCGCATTTCCTGATCGCCCTCGACGATCTCGCCGGCACAGCCGGGCCGGACACAAGCGTGCGCCGGCTGAGCGCGCTCGCCGATGCCTGCACCAACGCGGCGATCGACTTCCTGCTGCGCGACGCCCATGATGGCGGCAAGCTCAAACTGCCGGACCCGGGCCGGCTTGGCTGGAGATCCGGCTGGATCGTGCTCGGCATGGGCAAGCTCGGTGCTGGCGAACTGAATTTTTCGTCCGACATCGACCTCGTCGTCTTCTTCGAACCGGAAGCGCCGGCGATCCTCGACCCGCTCGATGCAACCGAACTGTTCTCTCGGCTGACGAAGCGGCTGGTGCGCATCCTTCAGGACCGCACCGAGGCCGGTTATGTCTTCCGCACCGATTTGCGGCTGCGGCCGGACCCCGGCTCGACGCCGCTGGCGATCCCGGTCGAGGCGGCGCTCAACTATTACGAAGGCCGCGGCCAGAACTGGGAACGCGCGGCGATGATCAAGGCGCGGCCGATTGCCGGCGATATCGCGGCCGGCGATGCGTTCCTGAAGGAGTTGTCGCCTTATGTCTGGCGCAAATACATGGATTTCGCCGCCATCGCCGACGTGCATTCGATCAAGCGGCAGATCCATGCCCACAAGGGCCATGGCGAAATCGCGGTCAAGGGACACAACGTCAAGCTCGGGCGCGGCGGCATCCGCGAGATCGAGTTTTTCGTGCAGACGCAGCAACTGATTGCTGGCGGCCGTTTCCCCGAATTGCGCGGCCGCGAGACCGTGCCGATGCTGGGCGAACTCGCAAAACACCGGTGGATCACTGCCGAAGCCCGCGATGCGTTGACCGCGCAGTACTGGTTCCTGCGCCGCGTCGAGCACGCCATCCAGATGGTGGCGGACGAGCAGACGCATACCTTGCCAGAAGACGAAGAGGGGCTCGAACGCATTGCGCTGCTGCTCGGCTTTGCCGACGCTGAAGCCTTCTCCAACGCGTTTCGTGCATCCTTGAAGGAGGTCGAGCGCCACTACGCGGCACTGTTCGAGACAGCGCCGGAGTTGTCGGCCGGCGTCGGCAATCTGGTGTTCACCGGCGACGTCGACGATCCCGACACGCTGCGCACCCTGACGCAGCTCGGTTTCGAACGGGCGAGCGACATCTGCCGGGTCATCCGCACCTGGCATTTCGGCCGCTACCGGGCGACGCGATCGGCTGAAGCGCGCGAACGCCTGACCGAGCTGACGCCGGCGCTGCTGGAAGCCTTCGGCCAGACGAGACGCGCCGACGAAGCATTGCTGCGCTTCGACGCTTTCCTCGCCGGACTGCCGGCCGGCATTCAGCTGTTCTCGCTGCTGCAGTCCAATCCGGCCTTGCTGCGGCTGCTCGCCACCATCATGAGCGCCGCGCCGGCGCTGGCGGCGATCGTGACCCGCCGGCCGCACGTTTTCGACGGACTGCTCGACCCGGCCCTGCTCGCCGAACTGCCGAGCCGCGACTACCTTGCCGCGCGCCTGGCGGCGTTTTTGCAAGGCACCGTCGTGCACGAGGAAGTGCTCGACCGGCTGCGCATCTTCGCCGCCGAGCAGAAGTTCCTGATCGGCGTGCGGCTGCTGGCCGGCGCCATCGATGCCGGCCGGGCGGGCAGGGCGTTCTCCCACCTCGCCGATTTGACCATCGGCGCCGCGCTCGAGGCGGTGCGCAGCGAATTCGCCGTGCGCCACGGCCATGTCCCGGGCGGCAAGGTGGCGATCCTCGGCATGGGAAAGCTCGGCAGCCGCGAACTGACGGCGGGCTCCGACGTCGACCTCATCCTGCTCTACGATCACGACGCTGAGGCCGACGAGTCCGACGGCGAGAAGCCATTGGCATCGTCACATTACTTCACCCGCATGACGCAGCGGCTGATTGCCGCCGTGTCGGCTCAGACCGCCGAAGGCGTGCTCTACGAGCTCGACCTCAGGCTGCGCCCGTCCGGCAACAAGGGGCCGGTGGCGACCCATATCGATGCGTTCCGCAAGTATCAGCGTACTGATGCCTGGACCTGGGAGCACATGGCGCTGACGCGCGCCCGCGCCGTTGCCGGCGACGCTCCGCTCTGCGCCGAGGTGGAAGCCGAGGTCGAGGCTTTGCTCGCCCTGCCGCGCGAGCGCGTAAAAGTGTTTGGGGAAGCGTCGGACATGCGCGGCCTGATCGAGACGGAAAAGCCGCCGCGCGACTTCTGGGACATCAAGCTGGTGCCCGGCGGGCTGATCGATCTCGAATTCATCGCCCAGTGCGCGGTGCTGACGGGCGGCGTCGAGGTGCAAGCCGGACGTGTGACGGGCACGGCGGAAATCCTGGCGAGGCTCGCGCCGGATTTTGCGGACGCCCAGACCAGGCAGGAACTGTGCGACGCCGATGCCTTGTACAGCGCGCTGACGCAGATCATCAGGCTGTGCCTGACTGGGCCGCTCGATCGCAAGGACGTTCCGCCTGGTCTCGCCGACCTGCTGTTGCGGGCGACTGATCTACCGGACATCGGCGTGCTGGAAGCGCACGTCAAGGAGACGGCGCGGCGGGTTCGAAGGCATTTCGACCGGCTGCTTCGTGCCGGCAGGACCTGACGGCGTATGCCGAGTCGTGCCGGAACCGCATCGGGGGTGACGATGCAAAGGAGAGTGTCATGAAGACTTCGACGAAACTGGCGATGGCCTTCCTGGCCGTGGCGACGGCGTCCGGCAGCCAGGCCTTGGCGGCCGATCGGTCCGAGCGCGGCGAACGCGGCAGCTTCCGCTTCGAGCGGGCGGATGCCGATTCCAGCGGTGACGTCACCTTCGAGGAGTTCGCCGCAGCCATGAGCAGTCGCATCGGCGCCGCCGACTCGGACGGCGACGGCAAGATGACCGTCGCGGAAATCGCCTCGGAGATCGAGCGCATGCGAGCGGAACGCATGGCCCGCCGCATCGTCGAGCGCTTCGACGCCGATGGCGACGGCATGCTGACGGCGGCCGAGATCGAGGCGCGCCAGAAGAAGATGTTCGCGCTGATGGACCGCAACGACGACGGCAAGATCACGCCAGAGGAGATGCCGCGCCGGGGTAACCGCCGCTAGAGCAATTTGGACTGCGCCCCTGGCGGTGGACAGTTTTGTGTGAAGAATTTACCCCTGTCGTCTGGTTTTCTGAGAGGAAGCCATGGCGAACTACCGTCACTACAACATCGCGTTCAAACGCAAGCTGGTTGAGGAGTATCTTTCAGGGGTCTCGGTGCACGAGCTGTCACGCCGTTACGATATCGGACGGGCTCTGATCCGGATCTGGGCGCAGAAGGCCGAGGCCGGCGCATTCAGTGAAGAGGTCGTCACGGCGCAGACGATCAAGCATTACGAGCGTCGGATCGAGGCGCTGGAGCGGCTTGCCGGCCGGCAGGCGCTCGACCTGGAGTTTTTAAAAAGAGCCTTGGAGCTTGCGACGTCGCGGCAAAACGCGATGCCGTCCGTCATTGCCGGGAGTTCGGCTCCGGCAGTCTCTCCGTCGTCCGGGGATGCCGACTGATGGGACTGGCGCGCTCGACCTACTATGACAGACCGGCGAGGAGCTTCGACGACACGGCGCTGGTGGAGGCGCTCTTCACGCTGCGCGGCGAATTCGCGTTCTACGGCTACCGCCGGGCCGGAGCGGCGTTGCGCCAGCAGGGCATCGTCGTCAATCACAAGAAGCTGCGGCGGCTGATGCGCGAACACGGCCTGCAGCCCAGGAGACGGCCCCGCTTCACCGTCACCACCGACAGCGACCATGGCGGCCCGATCTTCCCGAACCTGGCCGCCGGCTTCGTGGCGACCGGCCCCAACCAGCTCTGGATCGCCGACATCACCTATGTCGCGCTGCCCGACCGCTTCGTCTATGTCGCGATCGTGCTGGACGCATGGTCGCGTCTCGTCGTCGGCTACGCCATCGGCCGCTTTATCGACGCACGCCTGGCGACAGCCGCCCTGAAGGCTGCGATCGACGACCGCAAGCCGCCGCCGGGATGCATCCACCATTCGGATCGCGGCTCCCAATATGCCGCAGGGCGCTATCGCGACATGCTTGCCGGCGCCGGCCTCGTCGGCTCCATGGCACGCCGCGGCAACCCCTACGACAACGCCATGGCCGAGAGCTTCATGAAGACGCTCAAGATCGAAGCCATCTATCCGATGGACTTCCACACCTTCGAAGACGTCGCAAACCACCTTCCCAGATACATTCAGGAGACCTACAACAAACGAAGACTGCACTCAGCGATCGAGTATCTCAGCCCAACACAGTTCGAAAACCTAACCACCGGACCCACGGGACAAATCCGATCCTGAAACTGTCCACCCCAAGGGGCGCAGTCCAATTCCAGGAGAAGTGGAAGCCGGTTCTCCGTCCGGAATTGCGTAAAAACAAAGAGATAGAGCATGATCCCGAAAAGTTGCAGACTTTTCGGACAAGATCGTACGACAAAACAAGGAGATAGAGCAGTTCCGGTGATTCGAGGAAAACCGGAAATGCTCTAGTAAGCGTTGCGAACCATGCGCCGCGAAAGCGGCGCACGGTTCGGGCCTACTCCGCCGCCTCCCGCATCGGCTCCGGCGCCGCCTTGCGGGCCGGGATACGCACCGAGACGATGGTGCCGACGCCTTCGGTCGAGCGGATTTTCAGCGCGCCGCCATGCAGCTCCGCCAGCGAGCGCGAGATCGCCAGGCCGAGCCCCGAGCCTGCGTGATTTTTCGAGAACTGGTTCTGCACCTGCTCGAACGGCCGCCCCAGCTTGCGTAATGCGCTCTTCGGGATACCGCAGCCATTGTCCTCGATGGTCAGCATCATGGCGCCCGATACCTTTCGGACCCGTACCAGGATGCGGCCGCCTTCGCCGGTGAACTTCACGGCGTTGGACAGGAGATTGATGACGATCTGCTTGATGGCGCGGCGGTCGGCGACCAGCGACATCGCCTCGGCGATCTTCGTCTCGACCGTGATCTTCTTCTGCGCCGCCTGCAGCGAGATGACGCGCACGGTCTCGCTGATCAGCGGGTTGAGGTCGATCTCCTCGCGTTCCATCGAGAACTGACCGGCCTCGATCTTCGACATGTCGAGGATGTCGTTGATGACGCCGAGAAGATGCTTGCCGCTGCTGTTGATGTCGTTGGCGTATTCCTCGTAGCGCGGCGAGCCGAGCGGCCCGAACAGCTTCGACCCCATCAGCTCGGAAAAGCCGATGATGGCGTTGAGCGGCGTGCGCAGCTCATGTGACATGTTGGCGAGGAATTCCGACTTGGCGCGGTTGGCGGCTTCGGCGCGGTCCTTCTCGCGGACATATTTCTTGTTGAGGTCGACCAGCTCGCGTGTGCGCTCCTCCTCGTTGCGGCGGGCGTGGCTGAGGTCGTGGATGGTCGCCATCAGCCGCCGTTCGCCGTCGAGCAGTTTGTCCTGATGCTGTTTGATGAGCGTGATGTCTGTGCCGATCGACACGGTGCCGCCGTCGCGGGTCTTCAGTTCGTTGACCTGCAGCCAGCGGCCGTCGGCGAGCTGGCGCTCGTAGGTGGCGCCGCCGCGTGGACCGTTCGGGTTCGCCATGCGCCGCTCCGACGCGAACGCGGTCATCCTCTCTTCCAGCATCGCGCGTTGCGCGCCGGGGACCGTATCCTGTTCGTCAAGGCCACTGTCCTGCTGGTACTTGGTGTTGCACATGACCAGCCGCCCGGCTGCGTCCCACAGCACGAAGGATTCGTTGATGCTCTCGATGGCGGTGCGCAGCCTCAAATCCGCCGCCTCGGAGCGCGCCGCCAGGTGGCGCTGCTCGGTGACGTCGACGGCGATGCCGATGAGCTGGATGTCCGAGGCTTCCGGGTCGATGACCTGGGCGCGCGCGCGCACCCACACCCATCTGCCGTCGGCATGGCGCATGCGAAAGACCTGGTCGATGTTGTCGATCTCGCGGGCTACGATCTTTTCGGCGAGCTTGAACAGGTCGCCGTCGTCGTGGTGGATGATGGCCGAGACGTCGCCGAACGACAGCATGCCGTCGTTCGGCTGATAGCCGAGCATGTCGTACATCGATCGCGACCAGTACATCTTGCCGCGCACCATGTCCCAGTCCCACAGCCCGCAGCGGCCGCGGATCAGCGCGAGATCGATGCGCTGGTGCGCGTCGCGATAGACGCGGTCGGCGATCTGCGCGCGGCCGACCTGACGGAAATAGGCATAGAGCACGACGACCAGGACGCTGCCGGTCAGGATAAACAGGGTGATGTTCAGGGACACTGCCTTCGTCCAGTCGGCGAACACCGCGTCTTCGGGCACCATCGCTAGGGCCGCGCCGCGGTCGCTTACGAGATCGAGCGCGACGAACCACGGTTCGCCGTCGATCGTCACCGACAGCACACCGGCGCGCTCGCCGAACATGAACAGCGGCTGGCCGCCCGAGACCAGCGTGTCGAGGCGCTTGCCGCGCCAATCCGCCGCAGATGGGGTGACGGCAGCTACGTTGAAGCGGTCGTCGGTGACGGCAAGTACGTGCTGGCTTCCGAGCATGGCACGCTGCTTCGTGCGTTCGATGATGTCCGGCGCGGTCTCGCCGAGGGACAAGCTCGCGTCCGTGTCGGCCGTTGCATCGCCGATCTCGGTTGCCGCCAGGGCCAGGATCGTCTTGGCGGTGCGTTCGACCTGGTCGTGTTCGGCCATCAGCGTCAGCGTGCGCACCGCCGCGATCACGATGAGGAACACGATGATCAGAACGGGAATGGAGCGCCGGAGCAGTGGCTCGACGGCGAGCAGGCGTCGGCGGGACGGTTCCGCCAGCACGCTCGCTTCCGCGCCGCGTGCTAGCCGCCGTCGGGCAAACATCGATCCGCCGGCCGCGCCCCACGCGCCCGTCCTTGCCATCAAGCTGGCTCCCCGAATTGCGATTTTCTGGAGATCCGGCAACGCCGCACGTCCGAATCTGCCCTAAAGAATCAGACGCGATTCGGCTTGTCCAGAGGGCGTGTTAAAAACTCGTCAAGCGGAGGTGCGAAATCGGGCGGTGGACAAGCCGCCGCCGCGCTTGTCGAGATGGTAGGTCAGCGCCAGCGCGAAACAGGAAGCGAGTGACGCTTCGGCCAATGGTGCTGCGACCGGCACGAGCAGGGTACGGTTGCCCTCGAACGTGAACACGCCGTCGAACTGCGTCCGAAACGTCTCCACCAGCGTCGTCCGGCAGTTGAAATAAACGGCGCAACGCATTGGGTCGACTCGTTTCCACCCCAGCCGGATGGTGCTGCCGCTGCGCGATGTTTCGGTCAGGTAGGCCGCTTCGCCCCACTTCAGAGTCTCGCTGAGCGGGCCGACGGCCTCGATCGACGCAGCGGTCTCGAAGATCAGTCGCCGCAGCGCGAGCAGCCGCTGCCGCGGGCCGGGCGGGCAGGCGTCGAACACCGCCGCGACCCCGGCTGGAAGAGGCGGAGCGGCCGCCATCACGACGCTTCCTGAAGTGGCAGGTGGATATCGGTGAGCAGGTCGGGCGGCGGCACGTTGCGCGGGTCGTTGAGGTACTCTTCGAAAACATACGCATCGGCTGGATCGTAGCCGGATTGCGGCAGCCACACACCCCACAGCCAGCGATATGCATCCTTCATGTTGGCGTAGGGACCCTGGTAGCGCAAGCGCGCGTAGAGTCCGCCGCGCAGCGTCGTTTCGCCGAGCGGCGCGGAGGGCTTTGCCTCACGCCCCACCGGCACGCACGCCATCGACCGCAGCTGTTCGGTGGGCACAAGGTCAGGGTCGTCGAAGAAAAGCCCGATCATGCGCGGCGGTCCGGCGAGCAGCCGCTGGGTCGCGAGACCTTCGAACAGGCGGCCCATCGCCCGGTCGATCTGCATGTAGGAGCCCGTGTGGGCGACCGATGCGCAACGAACGTCCGGCAGTGTCTCGATAGAAACCGGAAAGCCGGTGGCGTCGCCGGCCTGATTTGCGGCCTTGAACGCCACGTGGCTGCCGCTGGCACGGAAGTCCGCAGGCGGCTTGCCGTAAGCATCCTTGAAGGCACGCCCGAACGCCTCCACCGAGCCATAGCCGGCCCGCCGGGCTACCTCCATCACCGGCGTCGCCGAGTTGGCTAGGCGATCGGCCGCGCGTGCCAGACGCAACCGCCGCACCGTCACCGCTACGGTCTCGCCGCGCATGGCGGCATAGATACGGTGCCAATGGAACGGTGAAAGGCAGGCGACTTCCGCCAGCCGGTCAGTGCTTATCTCTTCTTCCAGATGATCGTGTATGTAGTCGACGACGCGGCCCAGGCGCTCTTCATAGCGGTTGGGGTTTGGCGACGATGTCATGGCGGGCTCTCCTGTCTGCCTAAGCCTTGCCACGAGCCCGTCTGATAAATCCTGCTGAACTGAACCGCCCGCCGCCTACGCAAGCGTACGCCCGATGATGTCGCCGACGTCGGCAGACAAATCTTTGATCGAGGCGATGGACGCCAGGGCCTGCCGCGCCAGTTCCTGACGATTCGGCTCCAGCGAGCGCCAGGAGCGCAGGCCGGTCGCCAGCCGCGCCGCCACTTGCGGGTTGCGTTTTTCGACTGCGAGGATCGTCTCGGCGAACAGTGCATAGCCGGCGCCGTCGGCACGATGGAAGCCGGTCTGGTTGCCGCTGAAGAAGGTGCCGAACAGCGACCGCAGCCGGTTGGGATTGGTCATCGCGAACGCCGGATGGGCGGCGAGGCGTTTCACCGCATCGACGGCGCCCGGCCCCGGTGCCGCCGCCTGGATCGCGAACCATTTGTCCATGACCAGCGGGTCGCCGGCGTATTTTGCTTCGAAGGCTGCCAGCGCCTCGATCGCCTCCGGCCGGCCGACATGCCGGTGGGCAAGCACCATCAACGCCGCGGCGCGATCGGTCATGTTCGTGGCGCTGGCAAAATGCTGGGCCGCGAGGGCGCTGCCGCCCGGTAATGTCGCGAGGTAGTCGAGCAGTGTGTTGCGCAGCGCCCGCCGGCCGGCGCTGGCCGCGTCCGGGCTGAAGCGCCGGCTGTCGACGAGACTGGCATAGGCCGCCGCGAAGGCTTCGCGATTGGCCTCGGCAACGCTCCTGACCAGTGCCTCGCGCGCGGAAAAGATCGCGTCGGGATCGATATTGCTGCCGATCTCGCGTGCGATGTCTGCCTCGCCTGGCGGCGTGAGCGCCAGCGCGCGGAAAGCGTGCTCAAGCGCCGCGTCACCCGCCACAGCGCCGGCAAGCTCTGCGATCGATGGGGAAAACACCGGCTTGTCGCCTCCAAGCACGCGCCGGTAACCCGTGATCAGCGCGTCGGTCATCACAGTGTTGAACGCCTGCCAGCGGCCGAACGGATCGCTGTCGTGACGAGCGAGGAAGAATAGATCCTCGCTGCGTTGCTCCACCGAAAGCGAGACGGGCGCGGAGAAGCCGCGGTTAAGCGACACTGCGGGCCGCTCGAAGATGTCCGAGAACGTAACCGTGTGCCTGCGCTTGCGCAGGTGGATCACTCCGCCCTCGACCCAGGCGCCCTCGACGCCGCCATACGCCAGGTCGCGGCCGTCCGCGCCGACAAGGCCGAAAGTCAACGGGATGTGCATCAGCCGCTTGCGGCTTTCGGAGGGCGTAGGCGGCACCGACTGTTCGATTTGCAAGGTGAAGGTCGCAGCGGCTGGATCGTGCGAGGCGGTGACGCTTACGTGCGGCGTGCCGGCCTGATGATACCACAGCGCGAATTGCGCGAGGTCGCGTCCGGAAGCGTCCTCGAACGCCTTCAGAAAATCCTCGATGGTCGCCGCTTCGCCATCGTGCCGCTCGAAATAGAGGTCCATGCCGGCGCGAAACGCCGGGGCGCCGAGGATCGTGCGGATCATGCGCACCACCTCGGAGCCCTTCTCGTAGACGGTGGCGGTGTAGAAGTTGTTGATCTCGCGATAGCGGCGCGGCCGCACCGGGTGCGCCAGTGGCCCCTGGTCCTCCGGGAACTGGTGCGCCCGAAGCGTGCGCACCTCGGCGATGCGCTTGACCGGGCGCGAGCGCTGGTCCGCGGAGAATTCGTGATCGCGAAAAACCGTCAGGCCTTCCTTCAGGCAAAGCTGGAACCAGTCGCGGCAAGTGATTCTGTTGCCGGTCCAATTGTGGAAATACTCATGCGCGATGATCGCTTCGATGTTGGCGAAGTCGGCATCCGTCGCGGTGTCTTCGTTGGCCAGCACGTATTTGTCGTTGAAGATGTTGAGGCCCTTGTTCTCCATAGCGCCCATGTTGAAGTCGGAAACGGCGACGATGTTGAAGACGTCGAGATCGTATTCGCGGCCGAACGCTTCTTCGTCCCACGCCATCGACCGCTTCAGCGCGTCCATGGCGTAGGCGGCGAGCGGCTGCTTGCCATGCTCGACATAGATGCCGAGCGAGACCTCGCGGCCGGACTTCGTGGTGAAGCGGTCGGAGACGGCGCCGAGGTCGCCGGCGACCAGCGCGAACAGGTAGGACGGCTTCGGAAACGGGTCGTGCCAGACGGCGAAATGGCGGCCGTCGCCAATGTCGCCCGTGTCGACCGGGTTGCCGTTGGACAGCAGCAGCGGCGCCTCCGCGCGTGCCGCTTCGATGCGCACGGTATAGACCGACAGGATGTCTGGCCGGTCGAGGAAATAGGTGATGCGGCGGAAACCTTCGGCCTCGCATTGCGTGCAATAGACGCCGTTGGAGCGGTAAAGCCCCATCAGCGTGGTGTTGCTGGACGGGTTGACCTCGGTCTCGATGGTCACCGTGAATTCGGGCACGGCAGGCGGATTGTGGATCACCAGGCTGTCCGGCAGTGCCGAATAAGCGTCATCAGCCAGAGCCTTGCCGTCGATGGCGAGGCCGCGCAGCACCAGGCCGCTGCCGTCGAGCGCCAGCGGCGTGCCGCGCGCCGCCTTTTCGCGCCGCCTGATGACGACGGTCGTGGTGACGATGGTGCTTTCGGGCGACAGCACGAAAGTGAGATCCGTCCGCGGGATCAGATAGTCGCTCGGCCGGTAGTCCTCGAGCCGAAAGACCTGGCCGGTATCTGTACGCATGATCTGCTAGCCTTCCAGAGATGGGCTGTGAGTTGGCGGCGCGGCTGGGCCAACGCACAGGCCGGGTGCCGCTCTTTACACGAAAGCCCCTCTCGACAAAACTGATGAAGCGCTTATCTCCAGGCCTGTATCCCGCCGCCAATTTTTCCGGAGCCGCCATGACCGTCTTCACACCCAGGTTCGGGATGGACGCGTCGGTAATGCGGCTGGGCGTCGGGGCGATGCCGTCGCGCATCTGGTTCGCCATCGCGGAAGCCCGCGGCCTGTGAACCCGGCAGACCATCAGCCGGACAGGCCGCTTGTCGGAATTGCCTTCAAGGTCGTTTCGGTTGCGGTGTTCGTGGCGATGTCGACCATGATCAAGGCTGCCGGACCGCTGCCGGCCGGTGAAGTGGTGTTCTTCCGGTCCTTTTTCGCCATGCTGCCCATCGTGGCGTTTCTGGCGATGCGCGGCGATCTGCGCGGCGCGTTCTACACCACGCGGCCGTTCGGCCATTTCGCCCGCGGCTTTGTCGGCGTCCTCTCGATGGGCCTCGGATTTTTCGCACTGGCGCGCTTGCCGTTGCCGGAGATGATCACGCTCAATTATGCGCAGCCGCTGCTCGTCGTGGTGTTCAGCGCGCTGATTCTGCACGAGACCATCCGCATCTATCGCTGGAGCGCGGTGGTGGTCGGCCTGATCGGCGTGTTCATTATCGCCTGGCCAAAACTGTCGCTGTTCAGCGGCGACGGCGCCTTCGGTGGCGGCGAGGCGGTTGGGGTGATCGCCGCATTGGGCGCGGCGGCGGCGTCTGCGCTGGCGATGATCCTGGTGCGTAGCCTCGTCCATACCGAGAAGACGGGCACGATCGTGCTGTGGTTCTCGCTGTCGGCCTCGGTGCTGTCGCTGGTTACGGTGCCGTTCGGCTGGAGCGCGCTGACCGTCGGGCAGGCGGCGCTGCTGGTGGGGTCGGGCATCTGCGGCGGCATCGCCCAACTGTTGATGACGGAAGGCTACCGCCACGCCGAGGCGTCGGTGGTGGCGCCGTTCGAATACACATCGGTGATCCTGGCCATCGCCATCGGCTATCTGCTGTTCAACGACGTGCCCACGCCGCACATGCTGGTCGGCGGCGCCATCGTGGTCGGTGCCGGCCTGTTCATCATCCTGCGGGAGCGGCGGCTGGGCCTCGAGCGGGCGAAATCGCGCGAGGCTACGCCGCCGCAGTAGACGGCTTGCCCGGTGCCGGTCCGGCGTGCTCCGCTTCGGCGGCCTGCCGCTCGCGCTCCGCCGCCAGGGCGCGCATAGCATCGGCCGTGTCGCGGTCGGCGGGGAAGAACGACTCGATCGCCAGTTCCGACAGCGTCACGTCGAGCGGCGTGCCGAACACGGTGATGGTCGAGATGAACGACAGCACGCTCTCGCCCAGGCGGATGCGCAGCGGCACGGCGATCGGCGAATAGTCGCGCGCCGTGGCCGGCGGGCCGAGCCGCTTGGGCACGGGATAGCCGCGCAGCTCGCGCTCCAGTTCGACGATCACCGGGTCGGCGACCGCCTGGTTCAGGCGGTGCAGGCGCTCGACCGCATGGTCGCGCCACTCGCTGAAGTTGACGATGCGCGGCGCCACCCCGCCGGGATGCAGGCTGAGGCGCAACGCATTCACCGGCGGCTCAAGGAGGGTGGGGTCCGACACCTCGGCAAGGAACGGCGCCAGCGCGGCGTTGGCCAGCACGAGGTTCCAGTGGCGGTCGACGGCGAAGGCCGGGTTCGGCTCGTGGCCCTTCAGCACGGTCTCGACGGCGGCAAGCGCCGGTGCCATCGACGGCTCGTCGAGGCCGCGCTCGACGAAGCCCGGCGCATAGCCGGCGGCCAGAAGCAGCCGGTTGGCCTCGCGCAACGGCAGGCCGAGTCGCTCGGCGATCAGCAGCACCATCTGGCGCGACGGCTTTGCCCGGCCGCTCTCGATGAAGCTGAGATGCCGCTGCGAGATTTCAGCCTCGAGCGCCAGGTCGAGTTGGCTCATGCGGCGGCGCGTTCGCCATTCGCGGATGAGCGGGCCGGGTGAGGAGAGGGCGGTGTCCATGGTTTCCAAGATAGGCTGGACTGCGCTTCGGTTCCATTACCTCCGACGTAATCGCCAGCAGCGCGGCTTCCCGCCATGCTTCGATCATTCCGGCCGTGAGCCGGGTTCGATCGAAAGGATGACGCCATGACCATCGTCAACACATCGTTCCTGCGCACCGCGCTTCTCGTCGATGCCGCTTTCTCGGCCGTCGGCGCGTTGCTGATGGCGGCCGGCGCTCCTCTGCTTGCGCCGCTGCTCGGCCTGCCGCAGCCGCTGCTGTTCTGGGCAGGGCTTGTCCTGGTGCCGTGGGTGGCGCTGCTGCTCGCCCTGTCGCGCCGGCCGTCGGTGAACCGGCTCCTGCTGATCGACGTCATCGGCATCAACGTGCTGTGGGCGGCCGTCAGCATCGGCCTGCTGCTTACCGGCGCCGTTGCCCCAACGGCACTGGGTTACGCCTTCGTCATCGCCCAGGCTGCCGCGGTTCTGCTGTTTGCGGAAGTTCAGTTCATAGGCATGCGCCGTGCCGGCGTGGCTGTGGCGTGATGCTTTCGTGGCGGGCGCGAGGACATCGCGCTCGCCAACGCTCGGAAGGCCGGCTGCCGCCGGCCGTCCCGGCTGAATCGCCCAGTCAGGAAAACGTCAGAAGCCGCGCCCGCACCTCGAGAAAATCGCGCCAGGCAAGCCGCTTGTGCGCCGGGTTGCGCAGGAGGTAGGCCGGGTGCAGCGTCGGCATGGTGGGAATGCGCACCCCGCCGGCGGTTACGTGCTCGCGCCAGCTGCCACGCATCCGGGTAATGCCTTCCTGCGTCTTCAGCAGCAGCTTGGTCGAGGGGTTGCCGAGCGTCATCAGCACCTTGGGCGCCGCCAGCTCGATCTGCCGTTCGATAAACGGCCGGCAGATCTCGCTCTCCATCGGCGACGGGTCACGGTTGCCCGGCGGCCGCCAGGGAATAGTGTTGGCGATGTAGACGGAGGTGCGGTCGCGTCCCATCGCGGCGAGGATCCGGTCGAGCAGCTGGCCGGAGCGGCCGACGAAGGGCAGGCCCTCAAGATCCTCGTCGCGCCCCGGCGCTTCCCCCACCAGCATCAGGTCGGCCTCAGGATTGCCGTCGGCGAAGACGAGGTTCTTGGCGGTCTGCTTGAGGTTGCAGCCGTCGAAGTCGTGCATGATCTGCTTGAGGTCTTCGAGGGTGGCGGCGGAGCGTGCCAGGTCGCGCGCCAGGGCCGCTTGCGCGCCGTCCGGCACCGCGACGGTCTGCGGACGCGGTGCCGCCGGTGGGGCATCAGCTGCGACGGGTCTCCGTTGCGCCGGGCCGTCGTCGCGCCGGGGTGTGCGTTCCGCCGCCGCCGGCGGAGCAGCACGTTCGGCGCTGCGCTGCGCCTTCTGCTGCGCGGTCTCAGCGAAACGGTCGGCCGGTTCGTCGAGCAGCACGTCGTCGACACCCGCCTCCGCATAGAAGGCGAGCAGGTCGCGCAGCCCTGCCTGGGGATCGTTCATCGAAACGGCCATGCCGGACCATGCGTCGCCGAACCCCCGATTGCAAGTCAGGTGGACGGGATGCGCGGGTCCTGCACCAGGTAGAACTGGCTCTTCGGCGTGAAGTCGGTGATCAGCAGCGAGAAGCCGGCAGTCTTGCCGGGGTCCACCTGGCCGCGGCGGAACAGCAGCTTGTCGTAGGGTTCGAAGTCGCGGCTGAACTCGGCGAAGCTGTCGGAGGAAATGTTGTCCTTGCGGGCGCTGCGCTGGTCGAACGAGAGCCCGTCGCCGAAAGTGCTCGGCTGGTGCAGGATTTCCTGCAGCTCGAACTCGAACTCGACCCAGCCCTGGCCGCTGCCGTTGCGGGCCAGGATGCGCAGGTAAAGGATGCCGTTGGCATAGAACACCCCGGAATCGAAGGCGCGGATCGGCCGTTTGGCGCGGATCACCAGTGTTGCCGGCGAGGCCGAGTTGAAGGTCTCGCGGATGACGATGGGATCGTCGCGCTGGCCGGATCCCGACACGGCGTCGATGGTGAAGCCGCCCAGTTCGTCGGAAAACGAATAGGCGCCCGCAAGCCACTCCGACGCCTCTTCTTCCTGTGCGTGTATGGGGGAAGCCATGGCGAAAAGCCAGGCGGTCGCTGCGACGGCCCATAACAACGGGCGGACCGCTCGCAGTCGCTGCACCCGGATGCGAAAGCATGCGGCCAACGCCATGTCGCCAACTATGCCGGATAACGGGCGCGGCGAATACTGGCATCGCCGCGTTATTGCCTTCTCCTGACGGGGCGCGAAACGGCCCGGCATAGGCGGCCGCGATGGCAAGGTCGCGATCGTTGCCACGCACCAAGCGGTTACTTAATTTGCGCCGTTCGCTGCCTTCCCCGGCGGCCGTAGGCACTCTCTTTCGTCGAAAGCGTCACTTTGCCGCCTTGCCTTTTCGCCGGCACGGTTTCGCGGCGGCGAGGGATGCGCTATGCAGCCGGTAACCAGCAAGCGCCGGGGACCGGCGTAGCCAGTTCGGAGGACCGATGAGCGAAATCGAACGCGAGAGCATGGAGTTTGACGTCGTCATCGTCGGCGCCGGTCCCGCGGGGTTGGCGGCCGCCATCCGGCTCAAGCAGATCAATCCCGAGCTCTCGGTGGTCGTGCTGGAGAAAGGCGGCGAGGTCGGCGCCCACATCCTGTCGGGTGCGGTGGTCGATCCGATCGGCATCGACCGGCTGCTGCCGGACTGGCGCTCCGAGGCCGACCATCCGTTCAAGACGCCGGTCACCGACGACCATTTCCTGGTGCTCGGCCCTGCCGGCTCGGTTCGGCTGCCCAACATCCTGATGCCGCCGCTGATGAGCAATCACGGCAACTACATCGTCTCGCTCGGCAATGTCTGCCGCTGGCTGGCCGGCCACGCCGAGGCGCTCGGCGTTGAAATCTATCCCGGCTTCGCCGCCGCCGACGTGCTCTATGACGACGCCGGCGCGGTGAAGGGCGTCGTCACCGGCGACATGGGCGTCGAGCGCGACGGCTCGCACGGTCCGGCCTTCGCGCCCGGCATGGCGCTGCTCGGCAAATACGTGCTGATCGGCGAGGGCGCGCGCGGCTCGCTGGCCAAGCAGCTGATCGCTAGATTCAACCTCGCCGACGGCCGCGAGCCCGGCAAATACGGCATCGGCCTCAAGGAACTCTGGCAGGTGAAGCCGGAGAACCACAAGCCGGGCCTTGTGCAGCATTCATTCGGCTGGCCGCTCGACATGAAGACCGGCGGCGGCTCGTTCCTCTATCACCTCGAGGACAACCAGGTGGCGGTCGGTTTCGTCGTCCACCTCAATTACAAGAACCCGTACCTGTCGCCGTTCGAGGAGTTCCAGCGCTTCAAGACGCATCCGGCGATCCGCGACACCTTCGAGGGCGGCAAGCGCCTGTCCTACGGTGCCCGCGCCATCACCGAGGGCGGCTGGCAGTCGGTGCCGAAGCTGAGCTTTCCCGGCGGCGTGCTGATCGGCTGCGCGGCGGGTTTCGTCAACGTGCCGCGCATCAAGGGTTCGCACAACGCCGTGCTGTCCGGCATGCTGGCGGCCGAGCACGCCGCGGCGGCGATCGCCGACGGCCGCGCCAACGACGAACTGGCTAGCTACGAGGCCGCTTGGCGCGACACCGACATCGGCAAGGATCTGAAGAAGGTACGCAACGTCAAGCCGCTGTGGTCGCGCTTCGGCACGGTGGTCGGCGTCGGCCTCGGCGGGCTGGACATGTGGCTGAACTCGTTGTTCGGCTTATCGCCGTTCGGCACGCTGAAGCACGGCAAGGCCGACTATGCGACGCTCGAACCCGCCGCCAGCCACAAGAAGATCGACTACCCCAAGGCCGACGGCGTGCTGACCTTCGACCGCCTCTCCTCGGTGTTCCTGTCGAACACCAATCACGAGGAAGACCAGCCGATCCATCTGCAGGTCAAGGACATGAGCCTGCAGACCCGTTCCGAACACGACGTCTTCGCCGGCCCGTCGACGCGCTACTGCCCGGCCGGCGTCTATGAATGGGTCGATGCCGACGGCAACGCCGCCGCCGACCCCAGCGCCAAGGATGTCCGCTTCGTCATCAACGCGCAGAACTGCGTGCACTGCAAGACCTGCGACATCAAGGACCCGAACCAGAACATCAACTGGGTGCCGCCACAAGGGGGCGAAGGGCCGGTCTATCCGAACATGTAATGTTCGGAGAGGCTGGACCGCACGGGCTCCCGCATGGAAAGAGTCGGCGAAGCGCCGGTCTATCCGAACATGTAATGCTCGGAGAGGCTGGACCGCACGGGCTCCCAAAGTGAAAGGGCGCCGGGGAGCCGGTTCATACGAGCATGTGACCGCGGCGTACCCGTGTCGCAACGCTTTGCTGTTTACCGCTTCGATGCCAGCGGCTAGGCATAATGCCTGATATGGACATATCGGAGTTTGCGGTGAAGCCGCTCGGCTGTGCGCTGGTGGTGGTCATGGGCCTGATGACGGCCGAGGCGGCGGCGGGCGTCAGGACGGTCGTCAACGTCGACACCTACCGCATCACCGGCGACAGCGGTGAGGCGCTGATGCAGGCCATGGACCGCAAGGGCCCGCGTCACGGCTTCCTGACCCGCGCCATCGCCCAGACCCGCTATTCGCTCGCCTGGACGCTGGACTGGAGCATTGCCGACCGGCGCTGCCGGCTGAAGGCGGCCGACGTCGTCCTGTCGGTCAACTACCGCTTCCCCACGCTGGCCGGCCAGGCGCCCGCCGCGCTGCGGTCGCGCTGGGCAAAATTCATGATCGGCGTACGCCGCCATGAGGAAACGCACGGCCGCATCGCCCGACAGATGGCGGCGCGCGCCCAGAAGGCGGTTTTGCGCGTGGCGGCAGACAACGACCCCTCATGTTGGAAAGCTAAGCGCAGGGTGTCCGAGATCGTCCACGCCATCTATGCCGACTACGAGGCGCGCCAGCAGCGCTTCGACGCGCTTGAGCATCAGCCGGGCGGTCCGGTCGATCGGCTGGTCGGCGCGCTGACGAGACGCCGCTGAGGCTTTGCTGCCTGCCGATCGGCGGCCGCAGCCAGATCCGTCGCTGGCATATCGGCCTTCGGCTTGAACGAAAAGGCCAGCATCAACGGCAGATGGTCCGAGCCGACCGGATCGAGCGTGCTGACCGTATGCACCTCGATGTCGCCCTTGGCAAAACTGTTGTCGATCGGCAGTCCGGCGAAGAACAGGAGTTTCGGCACATGGCGAGACAGCCAGGTCGGCCCCGGCGACGGCAGCAGGGTCAGCCCGCCGGCCTCGGCGATGCGTGCCGGAGACCGGCTCCACGGCGTGGCGTTGAGGTCGCCGGCGAGGATAGCCGTCGGCCCGAGCCGGCCGAAGAACGGCCACAGGCCGCCGATCTCCCAATACTGCTCGAACGGCCACGGCCAGCCGAGATGCAAGGCGGCGATGTCGGCCGTAATTCCGCCGAAGTCCACGGTCGCGACCGCAAGCACGCCGTAATCGTCGCAGAACGGCGTCGAGCCCTGCGCGAACGGCCGGCGCGACAGGATGGCGACGCCCCACAGCTTGGCCGGATACGGGCAGAACAGGCTGTAGGGGTACATCGCCTTGATCGGCTCCAGCCTGGCGGCCCAGTAGGTCGAGACCTCGTTCAGCGTGATCACGTCCGGCTGGACGCGCCCGATCATCGACAGCACCAGCCCCGGCTCGGGATTGTCGTAGCGCAGGTTGAGCTGGACGAGACGGTAGACCGGACGGTCGGGTTCGATCGGACGGAGGGCGCCGTACCGCATGCCGAGGCCGGGTATCGGCACCGTGCCGGAGGTCGTGGCGAACACCAGGACCGCGGCAAGGATGACGAGCGCGCCGAACTTGAGGAAGCGTGTGCCGAAGAGAGGCAGCGCCGCGAGGCCGAGCAGCACGGCAAGATGCGCGCGGAAATGCGCGAAGGAATCGAGCGCCGGATGCACGGCACCGAAGAAACCGAAGGCGAGCGGGGCCGCGATGACCGTGATGGCCGCAAAGGTCAGTATATGCAGCGGCCTCAAGGCGAAAGACATGAGCCCGCTCCTCGACTGGATGGGGCCATTGCCGAACGGCCGCTCCCTTGGCTATCTAGCTCTCCCGCAAGGGCCGCGTCCTTGCAAGTCGACCTGTCGGAGGCGGCATGACCGTTCAGCTGATCTTGCGGCGATGCGTCGCCGCCGTCTGTATTCTTCTGGGAATGCACGGTGCCGGTCATGCGGATGAGGCTGTTGCCGTCAGGGAAAAGCATTTTGCCATTTCCGGGTCAACCGGCATCGAGCTCTACGAATCGATCGGCCGCAATGGCCCCAAGGGCGCGATCGCCCACACCAGCTACACGCTGAAATGGGACCGGCGGTTTGCCAACGAGGGCAAGGGCTGCCGGCTGACCAGGGCGCGCCCGATCATGGCCATCACCTACACGTACCCGAAGCCGGGCGGTGCGTTGCCGGCGCGGACGCGCAAGCTGTGGGACACGTTCATCGCCGGCGTGCGTCTGCACGAGCAGGAGCACGGCAGGATGATAAGGGACATGCTCGCCGGCATCGAAGCCTCGATCGCCGGTCTCTACGTCGCCGACGACCCGACCTGCCAGAAGGCCAAGCGCCAGATGCACCGCATGGTCAAGGACGCCGCCGAGGCGCACCGGCAGCGCAGCATCGCCTACGACCGGGTGGAGATGAGCAGGGGCGGCAATGTCCATCAGCTCATCCTGGCGCTGGTGAACGGCGACAGGCAGCGGTGAGGGCAGCGGGGATGCACCGCCGTCATCCCGGCCGACCGGAGGGAGAGCCGGAACCCCATTCCGGAACGACGAGAATGCCTTGAAGCCGCGGCACCTATACCTGCGATGTCACGAAATGGATCTCGGATAGCCTCCACTGCGCTTTGTCGGTCGGGACCGGGTACTACTGGAACGGCGTCTCCAGAAAGCTGCGCAGCTTGCGCGAATGCAGCCGGTCGAGCGGCATCTCTGCGAGTTTTTCGACGGCGCGGATACCGATCGAAAGGTGTTGCGACACCTGCCGCTTGTAGAACTCGCTGGCCATGCCCGGCAGCTTCAGCTCGCCATGCAGCGGCTTGTCTGAGACACAGAGCAGCGTTCCGTAGGGAACGCGGAAGCGGAAACCGTTGGCGGCGATCGTCGCCGACTCCATGTCGAGCGCGATGGCGCGCGACTGCGACAGCCGCTGCACCGGGCCGCGCTGCTCGCGCAGCTCCCAGTTGCGGTTGTCGATGGTCGCCACCGTGCCGGTGCGCATGATGCGTTTCAGGTCGTAGCCGTCGAGCCCGGTCACCTCGGCCACCGCTTCCTGCATCGCCACCTGGATTTCCGCCAGCGCCGGGATCGGCACCCAGATCGGCAGGTCGGCGTCGAGCACGTGGTCCTCGCGCACATAGGCGTGCGCCAGCACGTAGTCGCCGAGCGCCTGGGTGTTGCGCAGGCCGGCACAGTGGCCGAGCATCAGCCAGGCATGCGGCCGCAGCACCGCGACGTGGTCGGTGATGGTCTTGGCGTTGGAGGGGCCGACGCCGATGTTGATCATGGTGATGCCGCCATGCCCCGGCTTCTTGAGGTGATAGGCCGGCATCTGCGGCGTGCGCAGCGGCGCCGCGCCCGAGACGTGCGCGTCGGCTCCGGCCGGCGTCACCAGGTTGCCGGGTTCGACGAACGCGCTGTACCCGCCTCCGCCCTGTGCCATCAGGTCGCGGGCGTAGACGCAGAACTCGTCTATGTAGAACTGGTAGTTGGTGAACAGCACGAAATTCTGGAAATGGTCCGGCGTCGTCGCGGTGTAGTGCGGCAGCCGGTGCAGCGAATAGTCGATCCGCTGCGCCGTGAACGGCGCCAGCGGCCGCGGTTCGCCGGGGATGGCCTCGTAGGTGCCGTTGGCGATCAGGTCGTCGGTGCCGTCGAGGTCCGGTACGTCGAAGAAGTCGCGGATCGGCCGCCTGATCCGCTCCGCCACCGAGCCGTCGACATGCGTGCCTTCGAGGAAGGCGAAATGCAGCGGGATCGGCGTGTCCGATTCGGAGACGACGACCGGCACGTTGTGGTTGCGGATGATCAGCTGCAACTGCTCGATCAGGTAGGTCTCGAACAGGTCGGGCCGTGTGATGGTGGTGGTGAAGTGGCCGGGCACCGACATGTGGCCGTAGGCCTGGCGGGAATCGACCTGCGAGTAGGAGAGGGTGGTGACGCCGACTTCCGGGTAATAGGCGCGGTAGCGGTCCTTGACGTCGCCGCCGCGGGCGATCGTGTCGAAGGATGACCGGAGAAACTCCGTGTTGCGGGCATAAAGCGCCTTGAGCGCGTTCACCGCCTCATGGGCGTCGGAGAAGGTTTGCCGGGCGAACGGCTCCGGCGAGATGATGGTCTGGGTGGGCTCGGGATAGATTCGTTTTTCCATAGCTCAATATAGTGAGCTCGTGTGACAAGCGGGAGAGGCTTGCTCCGGCAAACCGTTGAGGCAGAGACGGATCAGGGCTTTGGTTGTTTCCCTCGCTGTTGGCGGCAACTGACTGTGCGTCGCGATTTCAGCCGCGCTGCAGGCTGACCAGCAGGACAAGGCCGGCGCCGCTGTTCTTCTTCATGCTGGATTCGATCTGCAGGCTGCGGTCGCCGCCGATCGTCGGAACGGCCAGCACCGGGGCGGCAAGCAGCGCGCTGATCAGGGCGGCGCGGGCAACCAGCGGGATGATCTTGGCGGCGAAGCGGAACATGGCGGCGGTCTTTCGGTTCGGGTCAGTCGTGTTCTTGTTGATGGACACGACTATGCCGCAGGCCCGCTGAACGCGTTCTGAGGTCCGCGTTCATCCGACGTTCAGCTTGTTGGACAGCCCTTCCGCGATAAATACGGACGCGGCTCAAGGCCGGAAAGGACTGGCCGAGACGTTGGCAGCTTGGGCGGCCAGGGCGCATCAAACAGGCGACCAGCGACAACGGTCGCTCGTCGCTTGCGCAGACTGCCGCTATTTGAATGGACTCGAAGGCTGGAGCCGCCAGCCGCCGGTTCTTACAGCTTCGTCCAGTTCTGGCTGCGGCAGATGAGGCCGCCGAGCACGCAGCCCTTCATCTTCATGCTGCCGCCGTTGACGGACGCGCTGCCGCTGTATGTCTTGTCGTTGGCCGGGTCGGTGATCGAGCCGGAGTATTGGCCGCCGCCCTCCGCCGACACCTTGCCGATGCGCTTGCCCTTGTGCTTGCCGGTCTGCAGCGTGATGCAGAAGCCGCCGCCGCAATTGCCGATCGCCGCCGTCTCGCCACTCTGGGTACGCCAGTTGCCCTCGATCGGATCGGCATAGACCGCACCGGCCGACAGCAGCAGTGCGGCGGCGATCGTCATCGTCTTGCGAAGCATTCTTTCCTCCCTGGGTACCGAAGCTTCCCTCTCCGGCATCTTACGCAAACGTAAGTTAAACCAAGGCCGCTCACGCGAAAAGCCGGTATCGCAACGGAAGGCGACGGCATTTTTCGTGCGAGAGGCGCCATCCTCATCGGCGTCCGCAAGCTTTTCCTGCCTCGCGAACCGTTGTCGTGGTGAACAAAGGGTTCAGGCCACAACCGTAAATTTTCGGAAAATTTTCTCGCAAGCCCGCTGCCGGCAAGGGCTTCGATCCTTAATGAATTCCGAGGTTTACCAGTTGTTTTGGTTTTGTTTGCCGCCGGTTAACGACGCCGTTTAACGGCGGTTTCAAGCCTGCCGGGCATTCTTCGAAGCATCGGACGAGCGAACCGGACGGGACAGCCGGGCTCTCGGAACCAGGGACAGGGACAGGCAAAAAATGGCACGCTTTGAAATCTTCGACGCCGACAACGGCACCATCGGCACCACGGCCCAGGCCGACGTGCTTTGCGAACTCGGCCTGATGTATGCTTCGGGCCGCGACTGCGAGATCGACATCGTCGCCGCGCACAAGTGGTTCAACATCGCCGCGATCAAGGGCTCGACGCGTGCCGCCGAACTGCGGTCGGAATTGTCGGCGACGATGTCGAAGCAGGAAATCGCCCTGGCGCTGCGCCAGGCGCGCGAATGGATGACCATGCACTAAACGACCGACGACCACACCGCGGGCAAGACGCGCTCCAACGCGTCCGCGGTGTTGCCCGAGACGGCGGAAAGCCGCGGTGGCGACAGGCGAGGCAAAGGGCTTGCGAAAGACGCCGCGACGGCCGGGACGGACCGTCGCGGCGTCTTTCGTCATGGACCAGCCGACCGTCGGGGCTGGCCCTGCCGCGCTATAGTCGTGTAATGGCATTCGTTCCACACGATGGTCCGCCGGCCGAGACGAGAGCCGGCGGCAAAGGAGGAGACGTTCCGATGAAACTCACACGACTGCTGAGCGCCGCCGCTCTCGGCCTGGTGCTGACGGCGCCGGCCTTCGCCGACGACCTGAAGATTGCCGTGATCGGCCCGATGACCGGCCAGCTCGCCAATATCGGCGACCAGTTCAAGCAGGGCGCCCAGGCCGCCGCCGCTGCGATCAACGAAAAGGGCGGCGTTGCCGGCCGCAACATCGAGATCGTGATCGAGGACGACGTCTGCGATCCCAAGCAGGCCGTCTCGGTCGCCAACCGCGTCGTCGCGGAAGGCATCAAGTTCGTCGACGGCCATGCCTGCTCGGGCTCGAGCATCCCGGCCTCCGCCGTCTACGCCGAGAGCGGCGTGCTGATGATGAGCCCCGCCTCGTCCAACCCGGAGCTGACCGACGCCGCCGCCCAGAAGGGCTGGCCGACGATCATGCGGCTCTATACCCGCGACGATGCGCAGGGCGCCTTCATCGGCCCGTGGATCGCCAAGAAGTACGCCGGCAAGAACGTCGTCGTCCTGCATGACAAGAGCGCGTACGGCCAGGGCGTCGCCGACGCGGTCAAGGCGACCATGAACGCTGGCGGTCTCAACGAGCTGCTCTACGAAGGCATCAACGCCGGCGAGAAGGACTATTCGGCGCTGGTGACCAAGCTGAAGGAACTGAAGGCCGACGTGGTCTATTTCGGCGGCTACCACCCGGAGGCCGGCCTGATGCTGCGCCAGGCGGCCGAGCAGGGCTTGAAGTTCCAGCTGATCATGCCGGACTCGATCGCCTCGCCGGAATTCTGGCAGATCGCCGGCCCGGCCGGCGAGGGCACGATGTTCGTGTTCCCGTCCGACCCCCAGGCGAAGCCGGAAGCCAAGGAAGCAGCGGAGAAGATCAAGGCCGGCGGCTTCGTGCCTGAAGGCTTCACCCTGTTCTCCTACGCCGTCGTCCAGGCGATCGCCCAGGGCGTCGAGCGGGCCGGCAGCGACGACCCGGCGGCGGTCGCGGCGGCGCTGAAGAACGGCGAGCCGGTGGACACGGTGGTCGGCTCGATCGTCTTCGACGAGAAGGGCGACATCAAGGACGCCAGCTACGACATCAACCAGTGGCACGACGGCAAGTACGCGCCGATCCCGCAGTAAGCATTCGAGTTCTCAGGCGACGGAACGGCCGGGCATGTCCCGGCCGTTTTTCTTTGGGCAGTGCCTCGAAGGATCACTCCGCGAAGCGCACCAGCACCGTGCCCTCCGAGACCTGCGTGCCCTCCGCGGCGATCTCGGCGATCTCGCCGTCATGCGCGGCGGCGATGGTGTGTTCCATCTTCATGGCTTCGAGGATGAGCAGCGGCTGACCCTTCTTCACGACGTCGCCGGCGCCGGCCCGCACCACCTTGACGAGGCCCGGCATGGGCGCGCGCATCGATCCGGCGGCTTCCGCGTCGTCGGAGCGGTCGAGCGGGTCGTTGACCGCGAAGTCGTAGCCGACCGCGCCGCGGAACACGGTCACGTGGCCCGGCCACGAGACGATGCGTGCGTCGGCGCCGCGAACCGTGGCGGTCGTGGCCCCGCCTGCGGCCGGGCCGCCGCTTTCGAACGTCGTCGACACCGCTCCGCCTTCGGCGATCGCCACCCTGGCGACGATGTCGACCTGGCCGAAACGCATGCGGGTGCGCCGCGCAACCGGATGGAAATGGGCGTAGCCGGTGAGCGAAGACCACGGGTCGGCGCCGTCCGTTGCTGGACCGATGCCCGAAGCGGCGACCGCCGCGTCGGTGAACACCGCCGCGTCCGGCGCCGGCAGCGGCGTCAGCGTGTCCTGCTTGCGGGCGATCAGGCCGGTATCGACGTCGCCCGAGGCGAAGTCGGCGTCCTTCGCGAGTGCCGCCAGGAAGGCGAGGTTGGTGACGGAGCCGGCCACCTCGGTCGTCTCCAGGGCCGAGACCAGCCCGGCGAGCGCGGCGGCGCGGTCAGGCCCATGCACCACCAGCTTGGCGATCATCGGATCGTAGTAGGGCGAAATGGCATCGCCGGCGCGCACGCCGGTCTCGACACGCAGGCTGGTTCCCGGCTCCGTCGTTTCGGCGAATTTCAGATGATGCAGCGTGCCGGTGGCCGGCAAAAAGCCCTTGGCCGCGTCCTCGGCGTAGAGGCGCGCCTCGAAGGCGTGGCCGTCGAGGCGGATGTCTTCCTGCCGGCGCGGCAGCTTCTCGCCCGCCGCCACCCGGAGCTGCCACTCGACGAGGTCGACGCCGGTGATCATCTCGCTGACGGGATGCTCGACCTGCAGGCGCGTGTTCATCTCCATGAACCAGAAGCGGTCGGGCTTGAGCCCGTCCGAGGCGTCGACGATGAACTCGATGGTGCCGGCGCCGGAATACTGGATCGCCTTGGCCGCCTTCACCGCGGCGTCGGTCATGGCAGCGCGCATCTCTGCGGTCATGCCCGGCGCGGGTGCTTCCTCGATCACCTTCTGGTGCCGGCGCTGCGCCGAGCAGTCGCGTTCGAACAGGTGGACGGCCTCGCCGAAATTGTCGCCGAACACCTGCACCTCGATATGGCGCGGCTTGTCGACATATTTTTCGATCAGCACGTGGTCGTCGCCGAAGGCCGACTTGGCTTCGCGCTTGGCACCCGCCAGCGCCTCGGCGAAGTCGTCGGCGCTGTCGACGCGCCGCATGCCCTTGCCGCCGCCGCCGGCGCGCGCCTTGATCAGCACGGGGTAGCCGATCTCGCGCGCCTTGGTGGCGAGCAGCACCAACGCCTGCGTGTCGCCATGGTAGCCCGGCACCACCGGCACCCCTGCCTTTTCCATCAGCGCCTTGGCGGCATCCTTCAGGCCCATGGCGCGGATCGACGCGGCCGAAGGGCCGATGAAGACGAGGCCGGCCGCCGCCACCTTGTCGACGAAGTCCGGGTTTTCCGAAAGGAAGCCGTAGCCGGGATGGATCGCCTCGGCGCCCGTCTCCAGCGCGGCGGCGACGATCCTGTCGGCCCGCAGATAACTTTCGCCGACCGGCGCGGCGCCGATATGCACCGCCTGGTCGGCCATCGCCACGTGCAGCGACCGGGCGTCGGCGTCGGAATAGACCGCGACGGTGGCGACGCCGAGCCTGCGGCAGGTGCGGATCACGCGGCAGGCGATCTCGCCGCGATTGGCGATCAGGATCTTGGTGAACATCGAACCTCCGGAACGTCCGCCGCATCGTGCTGCGCTTTGCCGCCAACCGCAATGCCGGACTGAGGCGCGGGCGTCCAGTGACGAGATGCGCGATTGACAGTTCATACAAACGCTGAAATTTCCGAACGGGCCTCCTATATGAGGCACACGCATTCCCAGAGGAGACGCTACCCGATGAAATTGTCCCGCTTGCCACGACTGGCCGTCCTGTTCGCCGGCCTGTCGCTTGCGCTCGCCATGGTCACGGTCGATCACGCAGAAGCGCGCCGCGGCGGCAGCTTCGGCAGCCGGGGCACGCGCACATTCGAATCGGCGCCGGCGACCCGCACCGCGCCGGCGCCGGCCGCCCCGGTCGAGCGCAGCATGACGCCCAACACCGGGCCGGCAAGCACCAACAGCGCGGCGCGCCAGCAGACGCAGACGGGTCCGCAGCGGCCAGGCTTCATGAACGGCTTCGGCGGCACCATGATGCGCGGCCTGCTGATCGGCGGGCTGATCGGCCTGCTGCTCGGCCAGGGTTTCGGCGGCCTCGCCGGCATGCTCGGCCTGCTCCTGCAAGGCCTGCTGATCGGTGGCCTGATCATGCTGGCGCTGCGGTTCTTCCGCTCGCGCCAGCAGCCGGCCCTGGCGGGCGCCGGCGCGCCGGCGAGCTACGCTCGTGATGACGCGCCGCGCGAAACCGGCGGCCGCGCGGGAGGCTTCCGCATTCCGAGCATCGGCGGCGGTGCCACACCCGCGATGACGCCGGTCAGCGAAGACATTTCGCTCGACCAGCGCGACCTCGACGCGTTCGAGCGCCAGCTCGCCGAGGTGCAGGAAGCGTTCAGCGCCGAGGACCACGCCGCGCTGCGCCGCCTCGTGACGCCGGAGATGGTGTCGTACCTGTCGGAAGAACTGGCCGACAACGCCAGGGAAGGCGTGCGCAACGACGTTGCCGGCGTAAAACTGCTGCAAGCCGATATCGCGGAAAGCTGGCGCGAGGACGGCAGCGACTACGCGACCGCCGCATTCCGCTACGAATCGCGCGACGTGATGCGCGACCGCGCCACCGGCGCGGTCGTCTCCGGCGATCCGGACGAGCCGACGGAAACGACCGAGCTCTGGACCTTCGTGCGCCGCAACGGCGGCGACTGGAAGCTCTCCGCCATCCAGGAGGCGTGAGCGGACCCCGCGATAGCGGGCCGGGCGGCGCAATACGCTGCCTGGCGTGGAATCCGCGCCGGCGTCGATGTTTCTCGCTTTTGAGGCAGTAGGCCGGATCACGACGTGTCCGGCGTTTCCAGCACCCAGTGGGCAAGCCCGTGCACGACGTCCAGAACCTCGTGCACCTCGTGAACGGGTTTTCGACGCCAGCCGGGCGGCCGGCCGGGGCGCAGCGGCCACAGGCGGCGGGACCGGGGCATCGCATGTACCACCTGGCGCGACGCTCGGCGCCGCGGTACCCCTAACCCCTCCCCACAAGCGAGAGGGGGATATTGCTGCGCCGCGAAAAACCCTCCGCCATCGGCGCTCGACAGGGAAGCGGCCGGGTTCCCCTCGCCCTTGTGGTGTGGGGTTAGGGGTGGGGGTATCGCTGTGCGCCGCAGCCCCGCGACCCGCGCCCGCCAGCGAGCGAAGCGTCTTGCGTGGCCGGGCAGGTCGTCGAGGGCTGCTGACAGCGCCTGCAGGCGTAAGGCGAGGCGCGATGCGTCGATCGCGTCGTCCTCCGACGGCAGACGGATCGGGAAAGGCTCGCTGAAGCCGGGCACCGAGATGCGCGGCACACCAGCCCTGGCCGGCCGCGCGGCGCGGGCACGCCAGGGCGACAGCCGGTCGAACAGCGGCAGCGACGGGACTCCGTTTCGCAGCGGCATGCGGGCGCGGCCGGTCCTGCCGTGGATCGTGGCCTGGCGCGGGCGCGGCGGCGGGACAACGAGCCCGCGCGCCGCCACGATGATCAGCCGCCGGGCCGCGGCTTCGGCCGGCCGCAGCAGCCCGAGGATGACGCGGCGGAGACGACGCGGAAGCACAAGTGCTGGGGACAGTTGACTTTTTTCCGCTCGCGCCAATCTTGAAGTGTCGCCGCCTGTCCGCGGAAGGAAAGCAGACTGTCCCCTGAGCGCTAGTTCGGCCATGGCGACGAGCGTGGCGAGGATACGCTTCAGCGCCTCACGGTTCTTGTCGATCGCCGCACTCCAGTCCACCGCTTTCTCCTTTCAACCCCGGAGCTGGGATTGTCGCCCGTGTCGGGAGGGTGGGAACAAAAACGCCCGAGGTTTTCGTGGAGACGGGCGTAAGTGACTGGAACCGCTCGGGATTGTTTTTCAGCGTGCGATTTTTTCTTCACCGTTTGGACTGCGCCCCTTGGGGTGGACAGTTTCGGGGACCGGTGAGCTCCGCCATGCCGGAAACCGGAACCAGGCCGCCTCGACGTGACGATGCCCAGGCACACGAAGACAGCAGCCGGCCGATGCGGTTCCGTGACCCGCGGCCGGCGGAAGCTGATCCCAATCTGCAACAACCGACCGGAACATCGGCGGTCCGGTGCAGCGAAGCGCTGGCGGTTGATGATTGCTGGCTATAGAGAGGGCAAATCGCGCCGACGCGGACAGGCCATGCACTCCGACGCAAAAAACACGGACATCGAAGCGCTTCGCGCCTATGCCATCGGCATTACCTTCGTCGCCCACCTGCACGGGCTGGTGCCGGCATGGGGGCCGGCCCTGACCGTGTTCTGGCTGGGTGGGGGCGTCGACCTGTTCTTCGCCGTTTCCGGCTTTCTGATCGTCCAGGCGCTGATGCGAAGCCTGGACCGAAACCCGCCTTTTTCCACCTTTGCCATCCGCTTCTGGGTGCGACGGATTTTCAGGCTGTGGCCCGCGGCCCTGTTCTGGTCGACGGTATTCGCGGTGCTGTTCGTTTTCGTCGTCTGGAAGGACGACGCAATCCTGCGAGGGTTCATGTTCAGGAGCTGGCTGTTCGCCACGCTCAACCTGGAAAACCTCTATATCTGGACCTGCGCTTCCTCCGCGGCGACCTGCCGCGAGACGCCGCTCTGGCATTATTGGAGCCTGTCGCTCGAGGAGCAGTTTTATGCGCTGATGCCGCTGCTTCTGTTCGTTGTACGGCGCCGGCGCATGCTTATCCTGCCGCTGCTGGCGCTGGCTCTCGCCCAGTCCTTCACCGTGCGACCGTGGGGTGAACTGCTCTGGTTCATCCGCACCGACGCACTGATGTACGGCATCGTCGTGGCATTGCTTTGGGACAGCCATGGCGCCGCGATGCGGCGCGTTTTCGCCGTCATTCCGCGACGTGTCTGGCAGGCGGTCCTGGCGATCGCGGCGCTCACGCTGGTGCTTCTGTCAGCCCCCGCCATGTCATCCCTGTTCATGGGCTTCGTGGCGATGTCCGCCGGCGTGATCGTGTTCGCGACCTCGGCCGACCTCGATCTCGTTACCCGCGCGGCGGGCGTGCGCCGGGCGGCGCTGTATCTCGGCTCGCGCTCGTATTCGATCTACCTCGTCCACAACCCGGTCATCGCCATCGCGCACATCGTCCTGTTCGGCTCCGGCTGGCTCGATCTTTCGGCGATATCGCACCAGATCGTCGCCGTCGCGGCCGCGACCGGTGCGACATTGCTGCTGGCCGAGTTTTCTGTGAGGGTGATCGAGGACCCGCTGCGAAAACTGGGGCGTCAGCTGACCAGCGGCAAGTCCGGAGCCGCGGAGGCACAGGGCGCGACCGTCTAAAGCTTTTCCGCTTTTCTCCGAATCGCCGAAATGCTCTATCTCTTTGTTTTTACGCAATTCCCGACGGAGAACCGGTTTCCACTTCTCTTGGAATTGCTCTGGAGCGGAAGCCGATCAAGATGAACCGGCTTTCCGCTCTATCTGTTTGTTTGGCGTTTCCGGTGTTCTTCGAATCACCGGAACCTCCCTGTCTCCTTGTTTTTCGCAGTTCCGGACGCAAAACCGCGGCACACTTTTGCTGGAATTGCTCCAGGATCTCGGCGGCACGATTTCGAGCCGTTCATGCAGCCGGCGGTGCGAAAACGGCGCACGGCGCCGCGATGCCGCGCAGCCTGTGTTCGCCGAGCGCGGTCAGCGGCCGGGTGGTTTCGGCGGCGAAGGCGCCGGAGGCGAGCACCGTGTGGCCGAGCGGCTTGCACAAGCCTTCCAGCCGGCTGACGAGGTTCACCGCAGGGCCGATCGCCGTGAAGTCCAGCCGGTCGGCGGTGCCGATATTGCCCCACAGCATCTCGCCGACATGCAGCGCCGTGCCGAAGGGCAGGGGTGGCAGCCCCTGGCTGGCACGGGTTCGGTCGAGATGGTCCATGCCGCTGCGTGCCGCTGCGACGGCGCGCAGCGCCGCGTCGCATGCCGCCGCGGCGCCGCGCTCTCCGATCGGAAAAATCGCCAGCACGCCATCGCCGATGAATTTCAGCACCTCGCCGCCGAAGGCATGGACGGCGCCGGCGATGCGATCGAACCAGGCGTCGAGCGCGCTCACCACTTGCCGCGGCTCGGTCGCTTCCGACAATTCGGTGAAGCCGCGCAGGTCGGCGTAGAGCAGAGCGGCGCGGATCGTCTCGCCGGGCTCGCGCCGCAGCCGGCCGGCCAGCACCTGCGCCGCGCTGCGCCGGCCGAGATAGGTTTCGAGCAGGACGGTCAGGGTCGAGCGCGCCGCAAGCACCGCCAGCGGCGCGGCCGCGAAGCGCGCCGCTTGCCGCAGCAGTTCGCTCTCCGGCTCGTGCGGCGGCCGGGCCAGCGCCCATCCGAGCACGGCGCCGTCCGGAATGTCGCCGACAATCTCCTCCAGCACGACGCCGCTCAGCCCTTCCAGCCAGTCGCGGCCGACATTGGCATGTCCGCGATCGGCGGGCGCGGAAAAGCCGAAGCCCAGCGCCTCCACGACCTGGGCGGTATCGGCGCGCCACAGCCAGGTGCGTCGCGCGATGATCGGATGAGGCGCTTCCTGGGTGAGGGCGCCGCCGGCGAGCGGCAGGCCGTCGGCGATGAGCGCCGCGCCCAGCCCGGTCAGAAACGCGTCGGCACCGGATATTTTCGCGGCCTGGTCGACGAGAAAGGAGAGGGTCGCGGGCAATTGCATGCTCGCGATCATGCAATGACGTCAGGCGGATGTCATGAGCATGCGGACCCTTTCTTGCGAATGGCCGGTGCTGACCTACATTGGCCGTATACCGCCGCACCCGGGAGGCCGCCGATGACCACGATGTTGAGAAGCGAGATCGAGATCGCCGCGCCGCAGGCGACGGTATTCGCCTTTCTCACCGATCCCGACAAGATCATGCGCTGGCTGGGTACGGACGCCAGGATGGAGCCGCATCCCGGCGGCATCTACATGGTCAACGTCGGCGGCGGCCATACCGCCCGCGGCGAGTTCACCGAAGTGATCCCGGTTCACAGGCTTGCCTACAGTTTCGGCTGGGATGGCAGCGAAAAGGTGCCGCCCGGGTCGGGCCTCGTCGAGATCGACCTTGTCGAGAAGGACGGCGGCACGCTCGTGCGCTTCACCCACAGCGGGCTGCCGGACGAGGCCGAGCGCGCCAGCCACGAGAAGGGCTGGACACATTATCTGCGCCGGCTGGCGATCGCCGCGCCAGGCGGCGATCCGGGGCCGGACGAGGAACCCTGAGGCGTTCGGCGGAGGCTCGTCGCACCCGGCAATTCCGGACGCGGACCGCAGTAGACTTTGCGGAACTGCTCAGCTGTCGGAAGCTCGTGCGTTGGAGGCCATGCGCATGCCGGCGCCGCGGCCGCCGCTCGGCACGACCACGAGCTGCCTGATCTTGCCTTTCTTGAAGGCGTTCAGGAACTTGTCGTAGTCCTTGAAGGCGACGCAGCCGTGCGACTCCGCCCGTCCGCCGCGCAGAAGGTAGCTGTGGGTGAGAAACCCGTCGCGGCCGTGCTTGTTCTTGCCGTCGACCGGCAGCATGCGGATCGCCTCGACGCCGTGGAAGCGTTTCTCGCGCATCCTGAGGTTGTAGGTGTGCGGCGGCGTCGGCCCGGTCATCTTGACATGCGTGTAGCGCGGATTGTCGGCCATCTTGCCGATGCCGGAATGCGCTTCGAGCACGCTGCCATCGGGCATATAGACCTTGGCGGCGCTGATGTCGTAGACGGCCACGCCGTTTCCGGCCTTGGCGCCGCCGCCGAACAGGCTGCGCAGCGACTGGCCGAAGCCGGCGCCGTTGGACTTGCCGTCGCGCGGGTCGGAGGGGCGCGCGTAGGCGAGCGACTTAGGCTTCGCGGTCTCGCGCCTGTCGGCCGCTCTCGGCTCGTCGTCCTTCGGTTTCGCCGGCTCTTCGGCCCGTTGCGGCTCGCGCCGTTCCATCTCGACGGTCGGCTTGCGTTCGCCGCGCGGGCGAAGCTGCGGCGTCGGCCCGTCCGAAGGGGTATCGTCGTAGTCGGGCAGGGCGGCGGCGTCGTCGCCCAGGTCGATGTAGGGATCCTGCGTCGCGATCATGTCGTCTTCGGGCGGGGGCGCCAGCAGGGTAGACAGGGCGGCGCCGGCCGCGCCGCCCGGGGAAGGATCGGCGTAGGCAAGCAGCAGCGGTGCGTGTTCGCTCAAGCCGGCCGGCTTTGGCGCAAACCGCTCGGGCGCGGGTGCTTTCTGGGACGGTGCTTTTGCGACGTGCCGCTTCGGCTCGGGGCGCGCGAACAGGCTGGCGAGCTTTTCTGAGGTCAGGTTGGCCTGCTTGGCGACCGCGTCGAAGCGGGCGGTATCGTTGCTCACCCGGCCGGCCTTGGCCATCCGGCTGCCGCGATCGGATTTTCCGCCGACGGAGGCGATGCTTGCCCTCACGACGGGCTGGGCCGTGGCGGCCGCCAGCCGCGACACCTTGCGGCTTCCGGCCAGCTCGTCCATCTGCCGGGCTTCCGCCCTGTCGACGAGATGGAACTGCGGCTTCGGCAGGAAATGGCTGGGACCGGCGAAGAAGGAACTGCTCATCACCAGCACGCCGGCCACCGAACAGACGGTCGCGCCGGCTATGACGGTTCCGACGGAGGTGATCGCCAACGGGCGCAGCAGGTGGCGCAAGCGCCGTGCACGAACGACTTTACTCACTACGCGTACCAATCCGGCAAGCCCGCAAATGCCTTCCGGTCGGCGAGCGACCGCACCTGCGTGATATCCGGATTGTCCCCATCTTGATCGACTGAGTCGAAAGGATGGACAAATGTGGTTAAATTTTGCTTTCCGTGTGTCGGATCGTGCCGAACGGCCGGACAAACCGCCTTGCCGGCAATGTATCGGGCCGTCGTGGCAGCGGCCAGCTACATCCTGAACACACCGAATTTCGTATCCTCGATGTCCGCGTTCAGCGCCGCGGCGAGGCTTAGCGCCAGCACGTCGCGGCTCCTCGCCGGGTCGATGATGCCGTCATCCCAAAGCCGCGCGGAGGAATAGAGCGGGTGGCCCTCGCGCTCGTATTTTTCCAGGATCGGCGCGCGGAACGCCTGCTCCTCGCCGGCGCTCCAGCTGCCGCCCTTGCGCTCGATGCCGTCGCGCTTGACCAGCGCCAGCACGGTCGCCGCCTGCTCGCCGCCCATCACCGAGATGCGGGCGTTCGGCCACATCCAGAGGAAGCGCGGCGAGTAGGCGCGGCCGCACATGCCGTAATTGCCGGCGCCGAACGAGCCGCCGATGATCATGGTGAGTTTCGGCACGCGCGCCGTCGCCACCGCCGTGACCAGCTTGGCGCCGTCCTTGGCGATGCCGCCGGCCTCGTATTTCGCTCCCACCATGAAGCCGGTGATGTTCTGCAGGAACAGCAGCGGGATCTTGCGCTGGCAGCACAGCTCGATGAAATGCGCGCCCTTCAGCGCGCTCTCGGAAAACAGCACGCCGTTGTTGGCGAGGATGCCGACCGGCATGCCGTGGATATGGGCGAAGCCGGTGACCAGCGTGGTGCCGTAGGTCTGCTTGAACTCGTCGAGTTCCGAGCCGTCGACGATGCGGGCGATCACCTCGCGCACGTCATAGGGCTTTCGCGTGTCCTCGGGAATGATGCCGTAGAGTTCCCGTGGGTCAAACAGCGGCGCGCGTGGCTCGCGCAGGTCGAGGGCGACGCCCTTGCGCCGGTTCAGATTTTTGACGATGCGCCGGGTGATCGCCAGCGCGTGCTCATCGTCGAGCGCGTAATGGTCGGCGACACCGGACTGCCGCGCATGCACCTCGGCGCCGCCGAGATCCTCGGCCGAGACGTCCTCGCCAGTCGCCGCCTTCACCAGCGGCGGTCCGCCGAGGAAGATGGTGCCCTGGTTCCTCACGATGATGGATTCGTCCGACATCGCCGGCACATAGGCGCCGCCTGCCGTGCACGAGCCCATGACGCAGGCGATCTGCGGGATGCCGGCCGCCGACATACTGGCCTGGTTGAAAAAGATGCGGCCGAAATGCTCGCGGTCGGGAAAAACCTCGTCCTGGTTCGGCAGGTTGGCGCCGCCGGAATCGACGAGATAGACGCAGGGCAGGTTGTTCTGCAGGGCGATTTCCTGGGCGCGCAGGTGTTTTTTCACCGTGAGCGGGTAATAGGTGCCGCCCTTCACGGTGGCGTCGTTGACCACCACCATCACCTCGCGGCCCTCGACGCGGCCGATGCCGGCGATCATGCCGGCCGAGGCGATGTCGCCGCCATACATGTCCCAGGCGGCGAACTGGCCGATCTCCAGGAACGGCGAGCCGGGGTCGAGCAGTTGCGCCAGCCGGTCGCGCGGCAACAGCTTGCCGCGCGAGACATGGCGCTCGCGCGCCTCCTCCGAGCCGCCGCGCTGCACCGTCTCGGCCTTTTCGCCAATGTCGGCGACGAGCGAGCGCATCCGCGCGGCGTTGGCGCGAAAGGTCTCGGAGGCGGGGGAAATCTGCGATTTCAGAGTAGACATTGGCCCTCAGCGGATCAGTTCGACCTTGCAGCCCAGGTCCAGCGTCGTCCAGACCCTGTCGGCGGTGATGGCGGTTGCATGTGTCCGAACCGCCAACGCCAGACAAGATCGATCGGCGAGTGAAAGTCCGACGGCTCGGGTCCGGGCTCGCAAGGCAGTTGCCGTTCTGGCCTGGTCAAGGTCAAGTTCAATCAGCCGAATTTCCAGAAGATCGAGGGCTTCCCAAGCGTCTTCAAACGTCATGCCGCCGTCGATGAGCTTGGTTCCGACCTCGATGGCGTTGACCATACTCATGGTTGCATCAACGAGATGGCTGATCGCAGCTTCGGCGCCTGGTTCCTGGTTGAGGATTGCCAGCACCGCCGAGGCGTCCATGACCTTGGTCATTCGCCTTCGTCCTTGGCTTCGGCACGACGCTCCTCGATCAGTTGATCAACCAGGCTGACGCTCGCCGGCACGAACTGGCGGACCAGTGTCTGTGCTTTGCGGACCGCAGCCGCCTTCGACAACAGCCTGAATTCACCGTCCACCACCCTAGCGATCAACGTGTCCCCATCCGTGACTCCCATTGCCACACGCATGTCCGCGGGGATAACCACACGCCCGCCCGCCCCGATTTGAACGGTGGTTTTCAATACCGCCCCGCGGGATGTCGCCTCCCGTCCGAACACCGGACCCAATCCTTCCGCCTGGCGGCGCGCCGGCCGCGGCGCGGTGAGTACATTGCGCACGTGCTGATATCGGATCTCCAGGAAATTCGCGATGTCGGTACGCGCAAACCCGGCGTCGTCGAGGGCGCGAATCTTGTCGGACTTCGTTTTCAGCGACTTGACGACTTCCTGCATGCGATGGGCTTCTGCGGCGGCCATTGTCAACTCCGCGATCGGAACCATGGAAATTGCGGCAACCATAAGGTAATGTCAATATGATAGTTCATCTGCCAATACTTCAGGCTTCTGCCATCATCTCCCGCCCGATCAGCCAGCGCCTGATCTCGCTGGTGCCGGCGCCGATCTCGTAGAGTTTGGCGTCGCGCAGCAGCCGGCCGGTCGGGTATTCGTTCATGTAGCCGTTGCCGCCGAGTAGCTGGATGGCGTCGAGCGCCATCAGCGTCGCCTTTTCGGCTGCGTAGAGGATGCAGCCGGCGGCGTCCTTGCGGGTCGTTTCGCCGCGGTCGCAGGCAGTGGCCACCGCATAGACATAGGCGCGGCAGGCGTTCATCGTCGCGTACATGTCGGCGAGCTTGCCCTGCACCAGCTGGAAGTCGCCGATCGCCTGGCCGAACTGCCGCCGCTCTCGCACGTAGGGCACCGCGACGTCGAGGCAGGCGGCCATTATGCCGAGCGGCCCGCCGGCCAGCACGACGCGTTCGTAGTCGAGGCCCGACATCAGCACCTCGACGCCCTTGCCTTCGACATGCAGCACGTTCTCGAACGGCACCTCGACGTCCTCGAACACCAGTTCGCCGGTGTTGGAGCCGCGCATGCCGAGCTTGTCGAGCTTCTGCGCGACGGAAAAACCCTTCATGCCGCGCTCGATGATGAAGGCGGTGATGCCGCGCGAGCCCATGGTCGGCTGCGTCTTGGCATAGACCAGCAGCGTACCGGCGTCCGGGCCGTTGGTGATCCACATCTTCGAGCCGTTGAGCACGTAGCGGTCGTTGCGTTTTTCCGCCTGCAGCTTCATCGACACCACGTCGGAGCCGGCCCCGGTCTCCGACATGGCGAGCGACCCGACCGTCCTGCCGGAGCAAAGGTCCGGCAGGTATTTCGCCTTCTGCGCAGGCGTGCCCCAGCGGTTGAGCTGGTTGACGCACAGGTTGGAATGGGCGCCGTAGGAGAGGCCGACCGACGCAGAGGCGCGCGAAATCTCCTCCACCGCCACCACATGCGCGAGATAGCTCATGCCGGAGCCGCCATAGTCGGGGTCGGCGGTGACGCCGAGCAGGCCGAGGCTGCCCAGCTCCTGCCAGAGCGGCATCGGAAAATCGTTGGAGCGGTCGATCTCGGCGGCCTTCGGCGCGATGTTTTCGCGGGCGAAACGGCGCACCATGTCGCGCAACGCGTCGACGTCTTCACCCTGCCCGAAGTTCAGGACGTTCTCGTACATAACCTGCCTCCCTGTGGGTCTTGGCGCCGACCAGGCGCATCGTCATGGTAAGATAGTTTTTCGTCACTTCCTCGACCGAAAGGCGCTCGTCCGGCCGGAACCAGACGATCACCCCGGTGATCATCTGGATGATCGCCATCGCCGTCAGGCCGATGTCGTCGACCATAAAACTGCCGTCGGCGTCGCCGTCGCGCAAAATCTGCCTCAGTTCCTTTTCGTAGGCGGCGCGCTGCCGCAGGATAACGCTCAGCCGCTCGCGCGACAGGCAGCGCAGCTCCATGTTGGACACATGCGTGGAATGCCGGCGTGCCACGTGGAAGGCGATGTGGTGGGCAACGAAGCGTTCCAGCCGCGCCGCCGCCCCGCTGTCGCCAACGCCGGCTGCCTGCCATCCGGCGATCAGCCCGTCCATATGTTCACGCATCAGCGAAAACAGCAGGTCTTCCTTGGTCGGAAAATAGCGGTAGAGCGCGGCTGCCTGCACGCCGACCTTCTGCGCCAGCTGGCGCATCGACATGGCCTCGAAGCCGCGCCGCGCGATCAGCCCGACGGCCGCATCGCGAATTGCCGCCTCCGTCCTGCCGCCATCCGATCCGACCGTGCGCGCCATAATTTCTCCCGATGATCCAAGAATAAAACGAACGTTCAATTAATTCAAGCGATGCTTTCGTCTCATCCATAGGCGCTCGATCAGTTCCCGGTCGGCGCGGGCGTTGTCAGGGCGCGGCAGGAATGGGTCGAAGAACAACCTTGGCGGGTGGTTCTCGGCCGGACGCGATGTTAGACAGCCCGACATGAGCGGATTCGACTTTTCGACCCTCAGGCGGCGCACGGCGTCCTGGATCGTGGCGGGGCTCGGCGCATCGGTCGCCGCGCTGCTGTCGCTGGCGATGGCCGTGATGGCGGCGTCCCGGCCGGAACCGGTGCCCTTGGCGCAGGCCGGCGAGCCGGTCGATACCGGTCGCTGGAGCGTCGAGGCGTTGGACGCGACCTTCAGGCCCGCCGATCCCGATGCGGCGAGTTTCACCGAGCGGCAGGACGCGCTGGTCGTGCGGTTCCGTTTCACCAACCTGTCGGCGGCCTCGAGCAATTCGTTCCTGAACGTGGCGTCGCTCGACGTGCCGGGTCTGGACCGGCCCACCTACCTGCTCGCGCGTGACCGGGCGATGGTGTTCGACCTGCATCCGGACATGCCCGAGGAGGTGCTGGCACAGTGGGCGTGGCCGGCGGGCAAGCCGGTGCCGGAAAGCCTGCGTCTCGTGTTCGAGGGGCAGCTGCACAAGCGCAGGGACAATCTTTACGGCGCACCCGGCTGGTTCCCGGCCGGGCCGGTCGCCATGCTGGACTTGCCGGTCGCGCGTCCCGAGGCAGCGGCGCCGTGAGCGCGCTTCGTTCGATCGCCGCGGCAGCCGCCGCGTTGACCGCGCTTGCCGTCATGCAGCGCACGTCGCCCGGTTACGCCGACATTACCCGGCCGATCGCCGTGTCGGGCGCGCTCGGCGAACGCCTGACGGGCCGACAGTTCGCGATCCGCGCCGAGCGGCTGCGGCTGGGGCGAAGCCTTGTCTACGAGGCCTATGGCCGCCGCCAGGTACTGACGACGAGTGGCGTCTGGGCACTGCTGGATGTCAGCGCCGAGGCTGTTGGCGAAACGGTCGCCATCACTGCCGCGAACTGGCAGGCGCCGAGCGGCGCCAGCTATGCCGCGAGCCAGCGTGCTTCCAGCTTATCGGCGGCGCTGTCGTCGCTGACCTTGCAGCCAGGCCTCGAACGGCGCGGCGTCCTCGTCTTCGAGCTTCCGGAGGACCAGATCGCGCGCGGCGTGGTGCGCGTCTCCCGGGCGGCCTTCGCGCCGCTCGACAGCGAGATCGAGATCGACATGCGTGGCGCCGAAGCTGTGACGATCGAGGATGAACTCGTGCTCGGGACAGAAGGCGATGGCTGAGCGGGGCGGCCTCGCCGCGATCGCGCCGGACGTGCGCCGGCTGCGCCGCCTCAGCCTTGTCGCGCTGCCGTTCGCGCTTGCCGGAGCGCTTGCCGCGCATTCCTGGGAGACCGCGCTGGAATGGTGGCGCACCGGCGACCTGTTCGAGCAGACCGTGGCGCGCGGTGAGGCCGTGCCTTATGGCGGCGCCGACTGGCGGCTGCTCGCGATAACCCGCGTCGCCGACCGCCCGGACGGCAGCGCGGTTCTGCTGGCCGAGCTGGAGGCTGTGGTGCGCGATCCGGAAGCCGTGTCGCAACTGCCGTGCGTCATTGCCGCGGGGGACGGGCAGGGACGCCGATGGAGCCCCGGCTTCCTGCCGCCGAGCGAGCTGCGCAAGTTGCAGCGAAAGACGGCCGTACCGGAAACATGCGGCTCGGTGATGCTGGCGAAGCCGCCGGCCGGCGCGCGCATCGAGGTCGCCGAGAGTTTTGTCGTTCCCGCCGCGAGCGTCGGGGCGGTACGGCCGCTGCTCAGCCTGCCGGCCGGGCGGCCGTATTATCTTCGGTTCGAGTAGCGCCGGGGCACCCGACGTCGGCCGTCCGCGACGCAACGGCCCGCTCGATCACGGCCGCCAACAGGCAGATGCGCAGCGGGTCGAGCAGGACGCCGCCGTCGAGGTCGCTGAGGCTGCCGATCAGCAGGCTGATCGGCTCGACGATCACTTGCCAGGTCGACAGCTCGTGCGCGCCGATCAGGCGCGTCGCCGCGACCCACAGCCATGCGCCGAGCCAGCCGATCAGCCGGTAGCCGACCACCAGCGCGATCAGCGTGCCGAGTCCCGCGCCGAGCGCCATGCGGACGCAGCGCAGCACCGGCATGTAGCGGGCGCGGTAGTCGGCGATGAAGTGGTCGAGAAAATCCTTGAGCCAGCCGAACACGGTGCCGCGGCGCGTCGCGGCGGAGAGTCCGGTTGAGGGTTCGTCGGCGGCGGCATCGTAGCCGTAGACGATCGCCGCCATCACCAGCCACACCAGCGGCAGCAGGATGTAGAAGAACAGGCCCTGCGCGTCGCTCCACAAGCCGGGATCCCGCAATTCGACCGGGACGAAGTCGCCGGCCGCCCATGCCTGGCCGACAAGGCTGGAGCGCAAGCCGTCGAGATCGGGCAAGGCGTTGAAGAACCCGCCCGAGCCGAGCCATGCGAACAACTGCTCCTGCCAGGTGCTGAGCGCGTAGAGGCCGATGAAAATCCAGCTTGCGTCGCAGGCGACGATCAGGAACGACCACAGCGGCCAGGGCGACCGGCGGCTGATGCGCTTGACCAGCCACCGCAGCAGCCAGCAGGCGGCGATGGAGGCCAGCAGCCACTGCGAGGTAAGGAGGTCGAGAAAATCGGCGCTTTCGCCGAACGGCACCTTCGCCAGCGCCAGGCGCGAATATTCGCGTACCGTGTCGCCCAGAAAACCCCAGGCGGCGTAATAGGCGAAGAACGGCAGGATGGCGATCGCCACCAGCGACATCAGCCGCGTCGGCGCGGCTTCGCCGGGGCCATCCTCCGCGGTTTCCTTGGCTTGCCGAAGTCCACGGATCGCCGGCAGGTCGGGCCGCAGCGCCGAAAACATCAGCACCGTGACGGCGAGCTTGGTGAGCACCACGAACGACAGCACGATCATGCCGGCGAGCGCGTTTTCGAGCCCGACCGCCACCGCGGCCATCAGCAGCAGGTCGCGGATGAGCAGGCCGAGCGCCGCCAGCAGCATCAGTTGCGGCCAATAGCGGCCGAACAGCCGCGCCGCGAGCAGCAGCGGCGCAAGGAAGTCGCGGGCGATCGAAGGCTGAGGGGCGGGAGTGCTGACGGTCATGCGGGGCGCAGGTTGTCATTTCCTGTTAGCCCGCCCATGCGCGGTTTAGGCGATTGTCCGGCGGTCGTGCAATCCCCGGTGGATTTACTCCTGACAATGCGGGTAGCGGTGCGGCCGCTTGGTGTGGTCGGTTCGAGGTCGGTTACGGGCTGTCTACATCAGCTTGAACGGTATGCCGGTCAGCAGTGCGCCAACATGCCGAGGTTTCTGATAAAGGCCGTTCAGCGAGACACGATGGAAGGCCGTCGGCCGCCGCAGGTCGGACGGTTGCAGTACGCCCGGCTGCGTGGTCACGGCGATGCGGAAGCCGGCCGCTGCAACGGCACTTATCTCGCGCTCGCCGACTGCGGCCGGGAAGCCGTAGGGATAGGCAAAGGCCTGCGGCCGGTCGCCGGCATAACGCTTCACCGCCGCTGCTGATCCTTCGATCTCCATGCGCAAGCGTTGCTCGTCGACCCGCCGCAAATTGACGTGAGTGAGCGTATGGGCGCCGAATCGCACCAGCGGATCGGCCGCCAACTGCCGTAATTCACCGGCGTCCATCGTCAGTTCGGCCGTGAGCGCCAACGGGTCGAGCCCATTCGTCCGCGCCAGCCTGTCGAGTGCGGCGACACCGCTGTCTTCGTCCGCTCGCTCGACCATCTGCGAAAGCCGCGCGAAACCAGCGGCCTTCTGCGCCGCCGTATCGAGCGCAAGCGTTTCCATGCCGCCGACGAGATCGAAGCGCAGGCTGGAATGGTCGCGCACCAGCGCTCCCGCCGTCTCCCACCACAACGAGCGCGTGCGTTCGACGAAACCTTCGGTGATGAAGATCGTGTAGGGAACGCCGTGCCGGCGGAACACCGGCGCGGCGTGCTCGGCATTGTTGCGAAAACCGTCGTCGAGGGTGAAGCAGACGAAGCGCCTGCTGTCGTTCGGCTCGGCAAGCAGGTGCGGCAAGTCCTCCAGCGCGACCGGCTGGAGCCCTTGCTGCTTCGACGTGAGGATCGCCTGTTCCAGGAATTCCGGCGTCACCGACAGATGCGCATTGGCGTCGAAGCCGCGCGAAGCGGGCCGGACGTGGTGAAGCGTGAAGATGACGCCCCTTCCGGCCGCCCGCGGCCACAAGGCGCCTGCATGCGTAAGGGCCACGGCCTCCAGGCCGGTGCGAATGGCCGCATGTTTCAGCTGGCTCTTCAGCGCGGATTTGAAGCCCATCTTCCCCGGCGATCCTGAATTGTTGGGCAGTGGAGATGCCAGCCGCGTCTCGTCACGTTCGTGGTTTTGGCCTCGAATACGGTCGCAATCATGCTAAGGCGGCGGCGCTTAAGAAACGGTTCGGGCGCTGGTCGCGGAGGGGCAGGCTGATCTGCCGGCCTTCTGCACTGGGCAGTTACTTCAAGATGTGCTGTCGCTCCCCGCCCGCGATCGTCATCCCGGCCGACCGGAGGGAGAGCCGGGACCCATGCCGTGACCTCGCGTTGGCGGGCACGGCGATGCAATCGCGACGGTTCCGGAATAGGTCCCGGCTCTCCCTCCGGCCGGCCGGGATGACGCGGGGGCGGGGAGGCGTTTCAAGATTGCCTTGTGCTTCCGCATCTCGGCCATTGGTTCGCGCCCCCGGCCGCACTATTTTCGCGTCCCGATGTCGGAGCGGTGGGCCGCCCGGCGTCTTTCAATCGAAGGAGAACCCATGCTCTACGCCGTGCTTTGCTACAACGACGAAGCCATCACCTCGGCCTGGTCGAAGGAGGAGGACGAGATGGTCATGGGCCGCCTCCTCAAGGTGCAGGAAAAGGTCGCCAGACAGGGCCGGCTCGGCCCGGTGGCGCGGCTGGTGCCGACGACGGCGGCGACCACGCTGCGCAAGACCAAGGACGAGCCGATCGTCATCGACGGCCCCTTCGCCGAGACCAAGGAGCAGCTTCTCGGCTTCTACATGGTCGACATGCCGTCGCTCGACGCCGCGCTGGATTTCGCGCGTGAACTGGCCGCCGCCAATCCCGGTGTCGGCTCCTACGAAATCCGGCCGGTGGGTTACCTGGCCGCGAACGGGATCAAGGAATGACCGACCAGGTCTGGATCGAGGCTGCCCTTTCCTCCGCCCGCCCGCAGGCGGTCAGCGCCCTGCTGCGCTATTTCCGCGACCTGGATACGGCCGAGGAAGCCTATCAGGAAGCCTGCCTGCGGGCGCTGCGGACCTGGCCGAAGAACGGCCCGCCGCGCGATCCGACCGCCTGGCTGATCTTCGTCGGCCGCAACGCGGCGGTCGACGCGGTGCGCCGTGGCAAGCGCCAGGAGCCGTTGCCGGACGAGGAAAAGCTATCCGACCTCGGCGACGTCGAGGAAGCGACGGTGGAGCGGCTGGACAGCGCCGACTACCGCGACGACATTTTGCGGCTGCTGTTCATCTGCTGCCATCCCGACCTGCCGGCGACGCAGCAGATCGCGGTGGCGTTGCGCATCGTCTCCGGCCTTTCGGTCAAGCAGATCGCCCGCGCCTTTCTCGTCTCGGACGCGGCGATGGAACAACGCATCACCCGCGCCAAGGCGCGTGTCGGCGCAGCCGGCGTGCCGTTCGAGACGCCGGGCGCGGTCGAGCGGGCCGAGCGGCTCGCGGCGGTCGCGGCCATGGTCTACCTCGTGTTCAACGAGGGTTATTCGGCGGGTGCGGCCGAGACCAGGGCACGCGCGCCGCTGTGCGAGGAGGCGATCCGCCTCGGTCGTCTGCTGCTGCGCCTGTTCCCGACCGAGCCGGAGATCATGGGCCTGCTGGCGCTGATGCTGCTTCAGCACGCGCGTGCCGACGCCCGTTTCGACGACCAGGGCGAGGCGGTGCTGCTGGAAGACCAGGACCGCACCTTGTGGAAGCGGCCGCTGATCGCGGAAGGGCTGGCGCTGATGGACAAGGCGATGCGCCATCGCCGGCCCGGCGCCTACCAGATGCAGGCCGCGATCGCCGCGTTGCACGCGCGCGCCGCCACGGCCGCAGAAACCGACTGGCCGCAGATCGAGCTGCTGTACCGGTCGCTCGAAGCCTTGCAGCCGTCGCCGGTGGTGACGCTGAACCGCGCGGTCGCGGTGTCGAAGACGGCCGGCCCGGCCGCGGCGCTCGACCTGATCGAGCCGCTTGCCGACCGCCTGTCCGGCTATTTCTATTTCTTCGGCGTCAGGGGCAATCTGCTGATGCAGCTTGGCCGCAACGAGGAGGCGCGCGTTGCCTTCGACCGCGCGATCGCGCTCGCCAACACCGCTGCCGAGGCCGCGCACATACGCTCCCATCTCGACCGGCTGATGGCGGACGCCGGCAAAACGGCCGCACCCCGCAAAACTTCCTGAGAAAGTGCGCGGCGCCTGTCGGAAACGGCCTCGCAGCTTCGTCCTTGGGCACATGAAGGCAGCAACGGAGCGAACACGATGAACACCTCCAGCGCGGTGAAGGCCGACGGGGCGGAAGTCCTCGCCATGATCGAGCGGTGGGCAGATGCCGTTCGCCGCAAGGACGCCGCAGCCGTCGTTTCGCATGGTGCGCCGGGCTACCTGCACTTTTCGCTGGCGCCGCCGCTGATCGATGCGGGGACGGGCGCGACGGATCTCGACAGCTGGTTCCAGACCTGGGACGGTCCGCTCGAACTCGAACTGCGCGACCTGACCGTCGTGGCGGGCGATGCGGTGGCGTTTACGCACAGCCTGAACCGCCTGGCCGGCACAAAGCGAGGCGAGGGACGGCAGGAACTCTGGTTCCGCCATACGTTCGGACTGCGCAAGCTTGGCGGCACCTGGAGGATCGTGCACGAGCACGAATCGGTGCCGTTCTACATGGACGGCTCCACGCGCGCCGCAGTCGACCTGCGACCCTGAGCGCCGATCCGGCCGAGCTGCGGACTTTCGCGGTTCAAACTCAAGGAGATGGCGGAAAGCCGGTGCAACGTCATTGGACCGCCGCTCTCCGCGCCTATTTTCAGCCACCGCAGTCAGATCAACAGGAGGTCAAAATGACCGAACAGCCGTCGAGAGACATTCCGGGCGTCATCGCCTACATCCAGGTCAACGATGCCAAGGCGGCCGCCGAGCTCTACAAAAAGGCCTTCGCCGCCAAGGAACTCGACCGCCGGCCGGTCGAGGACGGCCGCCTCATGCACTGCCACCTCGACATCAATGGCGGCGCCTTGATGCTGGCCGATTTCTTTCCCGAATACGGCCAGCAACCCGAGCCGATCAAGGGCGTCGTACTGCACATCGCCTCGTCGACGCCGCGCGACTGGTGGAAGCGCGCCGTCGATGCCGGCCTGACGATCACGCTGCCGCTGGAAGTCGCGCCGTGGGGCGATCTCTACGGCCAGCTTCGCGATCCCTTCGGCGTCACCTGGGGTTTCGTCGGCCCTGCTTCCTGAGGATCAGCGCGATCGCGGGTATATGCGATTACCTCGCCTCCTGGCGGCCGGCAGCCGGTGCCCTGTTATGTACGCCGGCGTCGAGCCGCGGAACTGGGCCTCAGCCGCCCCGCGCCGAGGCGAGTGCGCCCGGCAGCTCCTCTGCGAGAATGTCGAGTTCGTGGTCCAGCCCGACGCTGACGCGGATGCAGCGGTCGAGTTTCGGCACCATGGGCTTGCGGATGAACACGTCGCGAGCGAGCAGAACCTGCATCACCTCGAGCGCGAAGGCGCCGTCGGCGCCGCAGTCGATGGTGACGAAGTTGGTGGCCGACTCGATCGGCGCCAGGCCGTTGTCGCGGGCAATCGACGCAATACGCCGCCGCCCGGCCGCCACCTTGCCTTTCACCTCGGTGAGGTAGGCCTGGTCGGCGAGCGCCGCCACGCCGGCGATCTGCGCCATGCGGCTGGTGCCGTAGTGGTTGCGCACCTTCTCGAAGTCGGCGATCACCTGGCTTTCGCCGACCGCGTAGCCGCAGCGGATGCCGGCGAGCCCGTAGGCCTTGGAGAACGTGCGCATGCGGATGAGGTTCGGCCGGTCTACCGTGATCGGCGGCAAGGCCGAGTCCGGCCCGGTCTCGCCATAGGCTTCGTCGAGCACGAACATGGTGGTCTCGGGCAGTGCATCGGCAAAACGCGAAACCTCGTCTGCTTCCCACCACGTTCCCATCGGATTGTCGGGGTTGGACAGGTAGACCATCGCCGCGTTTTCGCGCCGCACCGCCTCCAGAAGTCCGTCGAGGCTTTCGCGGTCGCTCTCGTACGGCACCTTGACCAGCCGTCCGCCAAAACCGTCGACATGGAAGTTGAAGGTCGGGTAGGCGCCGAGCGAGGTCACCACCGCGTCGCCGGGGGCGACGAAGATACGCACCGCCAGGTTGAGCAGCCCGTCGATGCCTTCGCCGACGACCACATTGTCGATGCCGACGCCGAGATGCGCGGCGAGCGCCAACTTCAGCTCGTAGTTATCGGGGTCGCAATACATCCACTGGTCCGCCGCGACCTCCTGCATCGTGCGGATGACGGAGGGGGCCGGGCCAAAGCTGCTCTCATTGGCGCCGATGCGCGCCCGGAACACGCGGCCGCTCGCCCGCTGCTGCGCCTCCGGCCCGACGAAGGGAACGGTGACGGGCAGGGCGGCGACGATGGGGGCCTGTTTCGGACGCAAGGTCATGGCGCGGCTTCTCTGCTCGAAATGGAACGCCGGCCGGTGCCGGCGGCCGTGCGATAGCAGAAAATCCTGACATGCGCGGCGAAAAATGTCGGGCCAAAGCCGCGGCGGATGTCTCGGCTTCGAACTGCCGGCCAGGCCAGCCCTGAATTGCCGGATGTATCATTGTATGATACACAACGCAATTCGAGGAGACGAAATGATCGTTTCGTTCAGGGGAAAATTCGCTGCGGCGATCGCAAATGGAGAAAGGCCGAAGGGCTTTCCAAACGACCTCGTCGATCGCGCCAACCGGCGCCTGCAGGCCGTCCACAATGCGATTTTACTGGAGGATCTACACTCCCCTCCGGGCAATCGACTTGAGGTTTTGAAGGGAGACAGGGCGGGTCAACACGCCATTCGCATCAACGACCAGTGGCGAATCTGTTTCCGATGGACCGACGCAGGGGCTGAGGACGTTGAAATCGTGGACTATCATTGAGCCTCGTGCAGGAGGGCAGCGACGGCCGCTACGGTGGAGGCTGAGGACGTTGAAATCGTGGACTATCATTGAGCCGGCAAGGAGCTCGTTATGACAATTGCATTCGCTCACCCCGTTCATCCCGGCGAATTCCTGAGGGAGGAATACCTGCTTCCCCTGGATATGAGTGCGGGGGCCTTGGCAAAGAACCTTGGCTTGCCGCGCACCCGTATCGAGCGGATAGCCAAGGAAGAGGTCGGCATCACTCCCGATACCGCGTTGCGCCTCGGCAAATATTTCAACACCACACCGGAATTCTGGATGAATTTTCAGCTGGCCTGGGAGTTGCGCCACAAGGCACTGGAGATCGCCCGGGAACTGGAGCAAATCGAGCCGAGGCCAGCCGAAGCGGCATAAGCACGGCCGGAAAGGCCCACGCCTTTCCGTCGATCGTCGTCGTCAGTGCGCCGTCGCCTCCGGCCGTTTTGCAGGCGACGCCATAGGCATTTCCGGGTGCGGCGCGAGTTCGCGGCGCGAGATGTAGGTATAAAACATAGGCACCACGAACAGCGTGAACAGCGTACCGACCAGGATGCCGGTGAAGATGACGAGGCCCATCGAGTAGCGCGCCGCCGCGCCCGCGCCCTCGGCGATGATGAGAGGCACGACGCCGAGCGCCATCGCCGCCGTGGTCATCAGGATGGGTCTGAGCCGCACCTTGGCCGAGGCGATGATCGCCTCACGGCGGCTCATGCCGTGCTCCTCGCGCTGCTGGTTGGCGAATTCGACCAGCAGGATGCCGTGTTTGGTGATCAGCCCGATCAACGTGATCAGTCCCACCTGAGTGTAGATGTTGAGTGTGCCCAGGCCGAGGTTGAGCGGAATGATGGCGCCGAAGATCGACAGCGGCACCGACATCATGATGATCAGCGGATCGCGGAAGCTCTCGAACTGGGCGGCCAGCACGAGGTAGATGACCACCACCGCCAGCGCGAAGGCGATCATGATGGTGCTGCCCTGCTCGCGTTCGAGCCGAGACTGGTCGGCATAATCGACGAAGAAACCTTCGGGCAGCAGCGGCCGGGCGATCTCCTCGATCGTCGCCAGCCCGTCGCCGGTGGTCACGCCGGGCACCGGCAGTGCGGAAATGGTCGCGGAGTTCAACTGGTTGAACTGCTCGATCGAGGCCGGCGAGGCGTTTGTCGAGATTTTGACCACCGCCGACAGCGGCACCATCTCGCCGCCGGCACTGCGCACGTAATATGCGCCGAGCGCTTCCGGATTGTGCCGGTACGCGTCCGGCACCTGCATGATGATGTCGTAGCTGTTGGAGTCGCGGTCGAACTGCGCGACCTTGCCGCCGCCGACCAGCAGGCCGAGCGTCGTGGCGACGTCGCTGATCGGCAGGTTGAGCGCGGCGGCGCGGTCACGGTCGATGGTGATCGTCACCTCCGGCGCGTCGAAGCTGAGCGAGTTCTGCACCACGATGAAGCGGCCGGAGGCCTGCGCCTTGTTCTTGATCTCCTCGGCGACCTCGAATACCTGGTCCGGCGAACCGGTCGACTGGATGACCATCGAGATCGGCAGGCCGCCGCCGGCGCCGGGCAGCGACGGCGGCGCGAACACCAGCGCCTCGACGCCGGCCACGTAGGAAAGCCGCGCCTGGATGTCGCCCTGCAATTCCTTCTGCGAACGCTCGCGCTCCGCCCAGTCCTTGAACGCCCATACGGAAAAGCCGGTATTGGTAGCGCCGCCGAGGCCGACGATGGAGAAGGTCGCCCGCAATTCCGGAATGTCGTTCGTGAGCTCGTAGATCTGCTCGGCATAACGCGCCGTGTAGTCCGAGGTGGCGTAACGCGGGCCTGTCATCAGCGAGAACAGGGCGCCGACGTCCTCCTCGGGCGCGAGTTCGCTGGACGTCTTGGTGAACATGTAGCCGGTGACGCCGACCAGCGCGACGACGATCATCAGCGTCACCGGGCGGTACTTCAGCGAGCCGGAGACCAGCCGCTCATAAGCGTTGGCGAGCCGGTCGAAGGTGCGGTCGACGAACATCTGGAAGCGGCTGTGATTGCCGGCCTTGAGGATGCGCGCCGACATCATCGGCGTGACGGTTAGCGCGACGACGCCGGAAATCACCACCGCGCCCGCCAGCGTCAGCGCGAACTCGCGGAACAGCGCGCCGGTGAGGCCGCCGGTGAACATCAGCGGTGCGAACACGGCGGCGAGCGTGATCGTCATCGCCACCACCGGCCCGGAGATTTCCTTCATGCCGACGAAAGCCGCTTGGATCGGCGACAGGCCCTCCTCGATGTGCCGGTGCACGTTCTCCAGCACCACGATGGCGTCGTCGACGACGAGGCCGATGGCGAGCAGCGACAAAAGGTTGATCGAGTAGCCGGCCGCGAACAGCAGGAAGCAGACGCCGATCAGCGACAGCGGGATGGTGACCACCGGCATCAGCACCGAGCGGAAGGAACCGAGGAACAGCAGGATCACCACCACGACGATTGCCACAGCCTCGGCGATGGTGGTGAACACCTCGCGGATCGACGCGCTGATCGTCTCGGTGGCGTCGTAGACCATGGTGACGGTCATGCCGTCCGGCAGGCTCGCCTGCAGCGCCGGCAGTTCCTTGATGACGGCGCTGGCGGTATCGAGGGGGTTGGCGGCCGGCGTCGGGAAGATGCCGATGAAGGTGCCGGGCTGGCCGTTGAAGTTGACCACCGTGTCGGTGCTTTCGGCGGCGAGTTCCACCTTGGCCACCTCGCGCAGCCGCACCACGCCGCCGTCGGCGGTCTTGAGCGGCAGCGCGCCGAAGGCTTCGGCCGTCTGCAGCGTCGACTTCAGCGTGATCGAATAGGCGACATATTCGTTCTTGGTCTTGCCGGGAGCGGCCAGAAAGTTCGAGGAATTGATCGCCGACAGCACGTCGGCCGCGGTCAGGCCGCGCGCGGCGAGCCGCACCGGGTCGATCCAGACGCGCATCGAATAGTTGGCGGCGCCGAGCACCTGCACCTCGGCGACACCCTCGATGGTGGAGACGCGCGGACGGATGACGCGCTCGATGTATTCGGTGAGCTGCTCCGACGTCATGTTCGGGTTCTGCATCGCCAGATACATGATGGCGAACTGCTGGCCGGTGCCTTTGACGATGGTCGGATTCTCGGCGCCCTGCGGCAGGTCGCCGGTTACCTGCTGCACCTTGGACAGCACCTCGGTCAGAGCAACGTCAGGGTTGGAGCCGAGCTTCATGCGTACGGTCACGACGCTCGACGACGGGCTGCTCTGCGAGGTGACGTAGTCGATGTTTTCCGTGGTCGCCACGGCACGCGCGATCGGCGCGGTGATGAAGCCCTGTATCAGGTCGGGGCTGGCGCCGGCATAGACGGTGGTGACGGTGATGACCGTCTCCTCCACCTCCGGATACTCGCGCACCGACAGGTTGAACATGCCCTGGAAGCCGAGCAGCAGGATCATGCTGGCCAGAACGGTGGACAGCACCGGCCGGCGGATGAAGATGTCGGAGAAACTCATCTGGAGACGGCCTGCAGGTCGGGCTTGACGGTGTTGTCGATCTTCACCGGGGAGCCGTTCGACAGCCGGTTCTGGCCGGCGGTGACGACGACGTCGCCGGCCGACAGCCCGGACAGGATCTCGACGAGGCCCTGCGAGCGGCGGCCGGTCTTGACGAAAACCTGGCGGACGGTCAGCGGCGCCGCAGCCTTTTCTTCGGCCGCGGCCGCTCCTTCAGCCGGCGCGGCGACCGCGGCGCCTGCCGGCGCTTTGTCCGCTTCGCTGGTCTGCGGTTCGGATGTGGCGGGCGCCGCCGGATTGGGCTTCGGTTGCTCGACGACATAGGCGTAGTCGCCGTAGAGGCTGGTGACGACGGCCGTCTGCAGCACGGCGATCACGTCCGTCTCGGTCGGCAGTTCGACGCGCACCTGCACGAACTGGCCGGGGCTGAGCTTGCCGTCGGGATTGGACACCTCGGCGCGCACCGAGACCAGCCGTGTCGCCGGGTCGACCTTCGGGTCGATGCCGGTCACCTTGCCGCTGAACGGCCACGCGTCCTCGCCGAGGCCGAGCCGCACCGGCTGGTCCATCTTCAGCACCTCGAGCCGCTGCTCGGGCACGGTGAAGTCGACGCGCATGGTCTCCAGGTCCTGCAGGGTGGCGACGATGGTGCCGGGCGCCAGATACTGGCCGTCGTCGATCTTCGGAATGCCCATCGTGCCGGCGAAGGGCGCGCGCAGCTGCTTCTGGTCGAGCACAGCCTGCAGCTTGGCCGCCTGCGCGGTGGATGTCGCCGCCGCCGCCTGCGCCGCGTCGACGCTGACGTCCGAGCCGACGCCGCGCTTCTGCAGCGCCTGCGCCCGCTCCAGCGCCAGCTTGTCGAGCGCGGCCTGAGCCTTGGTGGCTTCGAGGTCGGCCCGCTCGACCGCGTCGTCGAGCTGCACCAGCACCTGGTTGTGGTCCACGTGCTGGTTGGAGCTGAACAGGATGTCCTTGACCACGCCGGCGGTCTCCACCGTCAGATCGACGCCGCGCGCCGCCGCCACGGTGCCGAGCGCCTCGATGCCGGGGGTCCACGTTACCGGTTTCACCTCTTCCGTTGAGACCGTCAGCGCCGGCCGCGGCATGTTGGCGAAGAACTGCTGGATCGCCTGGTCGCGAAAGATGTTGAAGCCGACGATGCCGCCGCAAACGAGCACGAGAAGGACGAAAGCGATGATGAAGCGCTTGATCATGGGATAGCCGGTGTGGAATTTCCGTTGGCTGCGACCAGTTCGACCTTGGGACGGCCAAACGGTTCGCTTGCATTTTAAGGGTCGTTTACTGTACCGTCTGGACGGTATTGTCAACTGCCTTGCTGCCGCAGCGGCAGCCGGAGGAGCATGAGATGGAGATAGCCAGCAAGGTCCGGCCGGCCGCCTTGGCCCGTCCGACCGCGCGCGCCAAGATACTCGCGGCGGCCGCCGACATCGCGCGCGACGTCGGTCCGGCCAATCTCTCGCTGGATGCTGTCGCCGCAAGGGCGGGCGTTTCCAAGGGTGGCCTTCTCTATCATTTTCCGGCGAAGGCGGACCTGCTCAAGGCGCTGGTCGCGGACCATCTCGATACGTTCGAGCGCGATTTGCGGGATCACCAGGCGCGCCTCGCGCCGGCCCGTGCCAATGCACTTCGCTCTTATCTCGAAGTAACGGCTGCCGACTGCGAGGCCCACGCCCCGCCGGCCGCCGGCGTGCTTGCGGCGATTGTCCAGCACCCGGAGATGCTGGAGCCTATCAAGGGGTTCAAGCGGCAGACGCTCGACCGCCTCAAGGCCGACGCCGGCGACGATGCTACCGCGCTGCTGCTTTTCCTGGTCATGGAGGGCATCCGCAGCATGAAACTGTTCGATGCAGACGTGCTGTCGCCGGACGAGGCGGCAACGGCAATGCAGGCATTGCGCCGGATGATCGATAGCGCCGCAGACGCGCCGGAGCCGACGCTGATTGTCGCGAGTGCCTAGTCGGAACCGCGCTTGGTTTGCGCTGCCCGTTTTTGCCGCAGCACCTCCTCGACGCCGACAAGCTTTTCCGAGCCGCCCGAAATCGAGGTTGACACCACCGCCGGCGGGTCGCTGGCTGGGAAACTGTCCTCGAGCCCCTTCTGAAGCTGCTGTTCCAGCGTTTCCGGGTTCTCGGATCGGCCCTGCGTGCGCCGTGAGCCGACGTCCTCCACGGACTGCTTGGTCTCGGGGTGCTCGCGCACGTCGCGCACCACCGCATAGAGCTCGGCGATGGCGATTTCTTTCATCGCATCGAAGTCACGGAGGTCGCCTTCCATTCGGTCGATCCTGTCGACCATCGCCTTTTCGAATGCGTCCAGGCAACTCGCGCTCTGCGAGCGGCAAAGCCGCTGCAGCGCCTCCTTGAGCAGCAACGGTGTAAAATACGCCGCCGCCTGGGTTCTCGTCTGTTCCGCACGGTCCGAATGCTGCGAAAGGTTCGTCATGACTATCCTCCGCTCCGATAGCATCGATGATGAAAACTTCCGGGCGGCAAAGCTGTTCCACCACGTCGACAAGATTGGCCGAATAGTTTCGGGCTGCGGGACTGCTGGCGCGGCGCGCTTGCCGGCTGGGCCTCTGTCAGTTTCGGTATGACGCTCCGGGACCGCGACGCGCCGTATTTTCGCTCTGGGCCGTTCCCCGGAATATAAGGAACAAGGTCGTGCATTGTTGGTCGGCGGACGGAATGCTGGCGGAGAGGAAGGGATTCGAACCCTCGAGAAGCTTTTGACCTCTACGCCCTTAGCAGGGGCGCGCCTTCGACCACTCGGCCACCTCTCCGTGCCGCCCACCTAGCCCGAGTGCCCAGCGGTATCAAGCGCTTTTCTCTATCGGCTTACCGAACTGCCGCCTGCGCCGGCGCGGAAAGGCGGCGGTCATGAAGAAGCCTGGCGGTAGGGTCGGAGAGCCAATTCCTGTCGGGATACAGAAACCGGCGGCCGATTTTCCCATGCAAGTCCGAGCACCGGCATTCATGCGAGCCGTCCGGCAAATATGCCGGTCGTTCCCGAGTGATTCGTCCATACAGAGCGAAACGCGGCAGCTTGCGGGCATCCCGAATCTGCCGTGAGGAGCGAAATCCGGAGGTCAATCGCCCAATAAGCTGCCGACGGCCGCGATATAGTTAATTAAACCTTTCGAGGGGGTATCAAATCGTGTCATTTGCGCCACAGGGGCAGGGGATATGGTGATCGGTGGGAGGCAAATCGGCACGAAGGTGGTTGAACCACCCGCCGGCCCGGGTATTGTCGAATCCGAAAGGGCGAGCGATCGTATCTTTTTCGCAGGGGATGGGGCAGGTGACGCTGTCCTTCAGCTAAAGTAACCCAGACCCAACTTTATAACTTTTGACTGGAGGTCAGAAAATGAACATCAAGAGCCTGCTTCTCGGCTCCGCTGCGGCTCTGGTCGCAGTCTCTGGTGCGCGTGCGGCTGACGCGGTCGTCGTCGCTGAGCCGGAGCCCATGGAATACGTGCGCGTCTGCGACGTGTACGGCACCGGCTTCTTCTATCTGCCGGGCACCGAGACCTGCCTCAAGATCGGCGGCTACGTCCGCGTCGATCTGCGTGGCGGCGAT